>Ga0187893_10000358_pt1 | contig 118933 bp, 106 predicted proteins | sample MA1701074metaG_FD_139574 | JGI IMG/M metagenome (GOLD analysis project Ga0187893, IMG submission 139574) | White microbial mat communities from a basaltic lava cave in the Kipuka Kanohina Cave System on the Island of Hawaii, USA - MA170107-4 metaG ...
AACTATTACATCCTAACTATTACATCCTAACTATTACATCCTAACTATTACATCCTAACTATTACATCCTAATTTACCTAATACAAAAACCAAACTACAGTGCAGTCATTCGATAAGCTTCTTGCTAATAACAAAAAGTGGGCGGCCGATCATGTTCGTGCCGACCCTGAATTTTTCACACGATTGATGAATATTCAAAGGCCCGAATTTCTATGGATCGGTTGCTCCGACAGTCGTGTTCCGGCCAACGAGATAACCGGCACAAACCCCGGAGAGGTGTTTGTCCACCGGAACATTGCCAACATGGTGGTCCACACAGATCTGAACATGCTAAGCGTCCTTCAATACGCAGTGCAGGTGTTGAAAGTCAAGCACGTTATTGTCTGCGGACATTATGGCTGCGGCGGGGTGAAGGCCGCCGTTAGTCAGCAGAACTTTGGCCTTATCAACAAGTGGCTGCGCAACATTAAGGATGTCTATTATTATCATAAGGACGAACTGAATGCACTCCCCCAGGAAGATTCACGAGTGGATCGGCTCATCGAGCTCAATGTACAGGAGCAGGTAATGAACCTTGCGAAGACATCAATAATTCAGATGGCCTGGCGTGAAGACAACCGGCCAACTCTTCATGGCTGGGTGTATCGACTCTCAGACGGAATCCTGCACACCCTGATAAAGATGGATCCCGGGACGAAGGTAGACCCGATATACGAGTATAAATAGGACCGGTCGCCGGGCTCCGGGCGAAACGTTGGAAGTATACAGGCCGTGGTTTAGGTCTTTAAAGTTTGTATCGCCAACGTCCGCCTGGTGCCGGGTGCCCCGGAGAAAAGGTACATACAACAGCGGAAAAACTTTCGGCCAGGTCAGAGGTTTCGATTCATCAGGTACACCAGTGCCAGCACATATCCCTGCAAACCGAAGCCGCTGATTAGGCCTGCGCAGTTACCGGAGATCAGACTTCGATGCCGGAATTCTTCTCGCGCGTAAATATTGGAAATGTGGACCTCCACAACAGGCGCTGTAATGGCGCCAATCGCGTCATGTATGGCAACAGAGGTGTGCGTATATGCGCCTGCATTCAGGACTATCCCGTCATAAGAAAAACCTACGTCCTGGAGTTGGTTGATGATTTCTCCTTCAATATTGGACTGGAAGTAATGCAACTCAGCCTGCGGAAAACTTTGCTGAAGTGTCAGAAAGAATGACTCAAACGCCTGGGTTCCGTAAACTTCAGGCTCGCGCTTACCGAGCAGGTTGAGGTTTGGGCCGTTGATAATCTGGATCCTCATGTTCCCGTCTTGTGTTTGATGGGGAGGTACATGAAAATATCGTGAACCGCTTTACGGATGGTATAGTCCATGTCTGTGGTGTGATTGAGTTCCTTGCAGGCCCAGCCCGACCAAAGGCGCTTTTGGGTCTTCAGCTCGTACATCTCGATCACAAGCGTGCCCTGTTTGTAGTAGCTGGCAGTGACCTCACCACCCGTAACAGGCACCATGCCCCCCATGTAGTATCCTGGACCGCCGTAGTATCCTGGTGTTCCAACGCCAAATCCCACGCTTACGGTAGGCGATTGCGTGTAACGGACATGGTCCTCCAGCCGGGTATCAAACATGAATACAACATCCGGCTGCTGTGTGTCAACCACCATCCCCTTTGCCTTCAGCTCTGCGTCGGCCACTGACTGAATGGTGCCCGCATAAAGCTTGTCGTCGCGGCGCTGGCCCAGGGTAGTATCGCCTGGCACGATCCACGCATATGACTTGTATGGTTTCAGGTTCACGCCTTTGGCTTTCCAGCTCGATGTGTGGATGCCGTCGGCACAAGAAGAAAACAAGAAGATAACAAGGAGGAAAAGAAAAACTGATGACTTTATGGACATGGACAGGAATTGGTTAGCGATCTTTACAAATGTCGCGAAATATTCAGGCTAACGAAACGGCATGAGCGGGAAATCGTGGGAATTGGACATTCGTGATTTCAGGAACTACCTGAAGCTCGAACGGTCTTTGTCAGTAAACTCCATCGATGCCTACGTCGGGGACATTGAGAAGTTAGCCCAGTTCGTGGAGATTCGCCGTATCGATGTGTTGCCGGAAGGACTTACACACAAGCACCTGCAGGCATTCCTCAAGTACCTGAACGAACTCGGCATGAGCGCCCACAGCCAGGCACGCATCCTTTCCGGGGTGAAGGGTTTCTTCAAATACCTCTTGTTCGAAGAACGAATCGATAGAGATCCTACAACCTTGCTGGAAGGTCCGCGCCTTGGAAGGCGACTGCCGGACACGCTTGATTATGCAGAGATCATTCGGCTGCTGGAAGCGATCGATCTCTCTTCACCGGAGGGTGCAAGGAACCGTGCGATGCTTGAGGTGCTGTACAGCTCCGGTCTGCGAGTTTCGGAACTTGTCGAACTCAAGCAGGCGAATGTGTACTTCGACCTTGGTTTTCTTCGTGTGTTGGGAAAGGGCAACAAAGAACGGCTTGTGCCGATCGGCAAGGATGCTATGAAATACCTGAAAATCTACATCGACGAGGTTCGTGTGCACGTGGCTGTACAAAAAGGCCACGAAGGTTATGTTTTCTTAAACAAGACGGGCAGCAGGATCTCGCGTGTCACCGTCTTTCTCGTGATCAAAGCGCTTGCTTCCTCCATTGGCCTGAAGAAGAGCATCAGCCCGCATACCTTCCGGCATTCATTTGCTACACACCTCATTGAAGGCGGCGCCGATCTTCGCGCGGTACAGGAAATGCTGGGGCACGAGTCTATCACTACTACGGAGATCTATACCCACCTTGACCGGGATTACCTGCGGCAGGTGATCACCGAGTTTCATCCACGAGGATAGGCACCTTGAAGACAAGCCGAAGGAAACTAGTCAGCCACAGCCGCATTTCCAATCGGTCAATCATACAGATAGACGGCCGCAATTGACTACCTTTGATCATGCGTTTCCTGATCATGCTTGCCTGTTTGCTGAGCCTCGTGCCGAGTGCAGCCCAGGACATCAATGTTGAATACGACAAGAACCGCGACCTGTCGCGCTATAAGACCTTTACATTGGGCGCCGGCGAGATCATTACACCCAAAGACCAGCGCACAGGCAAGGATGCCAATCTCCATAAGTGGGTAAAGGAAGCTATCACCGAAGAACTGAAGGAAAAAGGAATGACGCAGGTAGATTCAGCCGGAGACCTGCTGGCCACTTACCTGGTGGGTACTACGCAAAGGAGAGATGTCAGCCAGCTGGGACCCTTGGGCATTTCACCTGAAAACAGCAGCCGGACCTGGAGCCGCGATTACACCATGGGCAGCATGATCATCGACCTCAATGACCGCAGCAACAACCTTATTTGGCGAATCAATGCAACCACAGGCGCCTCGGCCATGGACATCAATATCCTCATTGAACAGGTTGTATCTGCCGGATTCAAGAAGTTCTCCCTCAAGCCCAAGAAGGTCAAGAAGAAAAAGTAACGCATGTACAAGGCACTGATCCGCCCGCTGCTCTTCCTGATGAACCCGGAGCAGGCGCATCATTTTACTTTGCGTGCGTTAAAATTTTTGTGCACCATCCCCGGCACAAAGTCATTCTTGCATGCTTTGTTCGTCCAACGGCATCCCGTATTAGAAAGGAAACTACTTGGGCTGACGTTCCCGAATCCGGTGGGATTGGCGGCGGGCCTCGACAAGGATGCCGCAATGATTGACGAGCTCTCCTGTCTTGGTTTTGGGTTCATGGAGATTGGAACACTCACGCCGCGTCCTCAATCCGGCAATGAAAAGCCGCGTCTGTTTCGTCTCCCCGCCGATCACGCGCTCATCAACCGGATGGGGTTCAACAATGATGGTGTCGAGGCGGCGGTTAGGCGGTTAAAGAAAAGAGTATCCAACATTATTGTGGGTGGTAATATCGGGCGAAACAAACTTACAGCAAACGAGACAGCTGAAGACGACTACCTCTCCTGCGTTGAGGCGCTCTATCCTTATGTTGACTACTTTGTTGTAAACGTGAGTTCTCCCAATACGCCAGGATTGCGGGGACTTCAGGAGAAAGGGCCGCTAAAGCAGTTGTTGAACTCTGTGAAGAAAGCCTTGGGCTCAAAAGAAAAACTAAAACCAGTTTTGCTCAAGATTGCTCCCGATCTGGCCCATGACCAACTGGACGATATTGTAGACATTATTATGGTGACAGGTACTGACGGAGTGATTGCAACGAACACAACGATATCCCGCGAAGGGTTGAAAACTTCGCAGGATCAACTTAAGGCCATTGGCCAGGGCGGGCTCAGCGGAGCGCCGCTGAGGGACAAGTCAACTGAGGTAGTTCGATACCTGAGGACAAAACTGGGTTCGGGCTTTGCGATTATTGCCTCGGGTGGGGTAATGACAGAAATAGATGCTCTTCAGAAACTGGAAGTCGGTGCAGATCTGGTGCAGGTGTATACAGGATTTGTTTATGAGGGGCCGGGGTTGGTCAAGAGGATTTGTCGCCGCATCGCCAAGCTGTAGGACACTTCGGACAACGAATTCCTGGCGTCATCCGGAGAATTTGTAAGAAAAACGTCGACAAGTTGTCAAATTATTCCGATTGAAACCCTTCCGTGTCTGATTGAGTTAAAATACCTTTAAGCCCCGTCAAAAAACGTTGAAATAAACTAATCCTTATGAAAATCAAGCATTTAGCAGTGATCCTGTCCATTTTCGGGTTTACCACAGCGCAGGCCCAGACCGTCGACGAAATTCTCAACAAGTATTTTGAAAACACCGGCGGCCGCGCCAAGTGGGAAGCGGTGCAAGGCGTGAAGATATCTGCCAAAATCAACCAGGGCGGTATGGAAATCCCACTTGAAATGTACCAGTTCAAAGATGGTCGTTCCATGCAGGTGATCACCTTTCAAGGCAAAGAGATCAAGCAAGGTGTTTATGACGGCACAACGCTTTGGTCGCACAATTTTATGAACATGAAAGCCGAAAAAAGTGACGCCGAAGCCACCGCCAATTTCAAACAGGAAATCGGTGAGTTCCCTGATCCATTCCTCAACTACAAGGAGCGCGGACTTAAGGCCGAATTGCTTGGCAAGGAAACGGTCGATGGTACCGAGACATACAAGATCAAATTGACCAAGAAGCCGATCATGGTAGACGGGAAACCCACCGAGAGCATCTCCTTCTATTTCTTTGATACGGAGAACTTTGTTCCGATCATGATGGAGTCCGAGATCAAGCAAGGACCCAGCAAAGGAATGGTTGGTCAGTCAAGGTTTAGCGACTACCAGGAAGTCGAGGGCCTTATGATGGCATTCTCCATGACACAGGGCATTAAAGGCGGTGGTTCACAGCCTCTGACGATTTCAAAGATCGAACTCAACCCTAAAGTTGACGAAGCTGCCTTCAAGTATCCGGAAGGCAACTGATGCATTTCTAAAACAAGGGCGGCAATTGTCTGCCCTTGTTTTTTCTTTAACAGTTAATCCAAGCCAAATTTTACCGATATGATAAAACGACTATTATTTACACTTGCTGTCATTGGCATCTCGTTCAGTCTCCAGGCGCAAACGCAAGCCCAGAAGGATGCTGTCAGCAAAGGCAAAGAACTTTTCGGCGATTTGCGTGCGCGTCACATAGGTCCGGCCATCATGAGTGGCCGTGTCACGGACCTGGAACTGCATCCCAAGAATGACCGCATCATTTACGCCGGTACGGCCGGTGGTGGTGTATGGAAAAGTGCCAACGGGGGCGCCACTTACAACCCGATCTTTGATGAATACTGTCAATCTATAGGCGCAGTAGAACTCGACCCATCAAATCCTGATGTGGTGTACGTAGGCACGGGCGAAGTGTGGACCCGAAACAGTGTATCCGTGGGTGATGGGCTTTATAAATCGGTTGACGGCGGTTCGACGTGGACCAAAATTGGATTTGATAAGTCTGAACGCATTGCCGGTATCCAGGTCAACCCCAAGAACCCGAATGAAATTTATGTAGCCGTGCTCGGTCCACTCTGGAGCGATAGCGAAGAGCGCGGACTTTACAAAACCACCGACGGCGGGGCGACTTGGAGTAGAATTCTTTTTGTGGACAAGACGACCGGTGCGAGCGACCTTACATTAGATCCAAAAGATCCCAACATCCTGTATGTTGCCTTCTGGCAGGTGCGCCGGTTGCCCTGGGTATTCAATTCCGGTGGCGTCAATAGCGCTTTATACAAATCAACCGACGGCGGTAAGACATTCAACAAGATCCACAATGGATTTCCTCCCGGCAAACTTGGACGCCTTGCAATTGCCGTTGCTCCCTCCAATTCAAATATCCTCTATACAGTAATCGAAAGTGAAAAGGATGAACGCAAGGGTTTGTACCGGAGCGACGACGCCGGCGCCAACTGGAAACAACTGAACAATGACTTCGGAATTGTTGTAAGGCCTTTCTATTTCTCACGAATAGAAGTTGATCCACGCAACCCCGATGTGGTCGTAAAAGCGGGCCTTCTTGGTTCAATCTCCCGCGATGGCGGAAAGACATTCAAAAACCTTGGACCCAACCACTCCGACGTGCACGACATCGTATTTGACATCATGAACTCGGATCGGATGCACGTCGCTACCGATGGTGGGATCTACCGGTCGTGGGACGGCGGTACAACGCTGGAAATCGTAGAGAACATCCCTGTCTCACAGTTCTACCATGTTAGTGTTGACAATCAGGAGCCCTACAATGTGTACGGAGGCTTACAGGATAATGGATGTTGGTTTGGCCCTTCTGCTTCTCCAGGGGGCATAGAAGCCAAGGATTGGGTGCGTGTTGGTTATGGTGACGGCTATCGCGTTTACAGTCACCCAACCAAGAGGCTTGTTTACTCCGAAATGCAGGGCGCCGAAAACGTTTGGCGTTTTGACCCTGCCAAGGACCAGGCAAAGACCATCCAGCCACTCGCCGGCAAGGATGATCCGAAACTCCGTTTCAACTGGAACGCTTCCCTTAACGTAAGTCCGACTGTTGCGGACCGTGTTTACATAGGAAGCCAGTTCGTGCATCGTTCAGACGACATGGGTGAAACCTGGGTGAAGTTATCGCCCGATCTCACGACAAACGATCCGGCGAAACAAAACCAGGAAGACTCTGGCGGTTTGTCACGGGATAACTCCGGTGCTGAAAATCATTGCACTGTGTTTACCATTGCCGAATCTCCGCTCGATGCCAACGTTGTTTGGGCGGGTACCGATGATGGTAATCTTCAGGTGACCAAAGATGGGGGCAAAACATGGACGAACGTAGCAGGTAACATCACAGGCCTTCCCAAGGGAACGATGGTCTATCACATTGAGGCAAGTGTGTTTAACAAGGCGAATGCCTACGCAGTGTTCACCGGGTATCAGACGGGCGACCAGAACACTTATGTTTATAAAACCACCGACTTTGGCGCGACCTGGAAATCGATTGCCACACCTGAGATTTATGGCTTTGCCCGCAACATCCAGGAAGACTACGTCAGCGAGAACCTCCTTTTCCTTGGAACAGAATTTGGCCTTTACATCACGCTTAACGGCGGACAGAACTGGTTCAAATTCACCAACAACATGCCGTCTGCGAACGTCCACTTCATAGAACTGCACAAGCGCACCAACGACCTGGTGTTGGCAACGCATGGACGCGGCGTTATTATCATCGACGACGTGAGTGTTCTACGCCAACTTACTCCTGAAAACATGGACAAGGAACTTTATTTCTTCAAGGCGAAAGCCGCCACGATTCCTGAAAACAACGGCTTTGGCGGTGCAAGCACGGAGACTCAGTTCATCGGCGAGAACCCCAGCCAGTCGGCAAGGATCATGTACTACCTGAAGAAACGTCACGTGCTGGGCAAGATGACCCTGGAAATCCAGGACGCCAACGGGAACCGCGTCACCGAAATTGGTCCAGGAAAAGCAAAAGGGATCAACGTTGTGGAATGGAATTTCATGACGAAGCCTCCGAAAGTCGCCACAGGCAAGACGTTCACCTTTGGTGGATTCACCACACCGCGTGTGCCCGCCGGTACGTACAAGGTCGTGATCCAAAAAGGCAGCCAAACTTACACCACCGATCTGGTCGTACAGTACGACCCTAAGTCAGATGTTAAACTGGCCGACCGGAAGGCGCAGGAAGCTGCCACCAAAAAACTGTTCGACATGTCTCAGGAACTTGCTTACATGGTTTACACCATGGATGAGTACCTGAAAATGGCAGACCAGGCGAAGGCGAAGAATGCCAAGGCGATTACCCCAATGATCACGGAGTTCAACAAGCTTAAAGAGACGCTGGTTGTAACCAAGGGCGACAACTATGTGGGTGCAGCCGAACCTCAACTTCGCGAGAAGCTCACAGACATCTATGCCCGTGTTGCGCAGAGCTTCCATGCCCCCAACCAGGCCGAACTGGACAATATGGTTGCGATGGAAACGCGATACAACAAGGCCAAGGATGACTACAGGAAACTCAAGGACAAGCACCTTCCAAAGCTGAACTCCGTCTTGAGCAAGGACAAACTGCAGCCAATTGTATTGAAGACTTACGAAGAGTATTTGCAGACTCCATAGAGTTGAGTCTCTTGACCCAAAAAGGCCATCTGAGCAAGGTGGCCTTTTTTTAACTTTTCTTTGACAAGAATCCCCATCGATCAGGGTCTCCGTTGACGAAATTCCTGCATTTAGTACGTCTTCAATGCCCTGTCATGGAACGAAAGCACGTGCACAGCGAAGCCCACTGTGATTTCGTGCGTGGTAAAATTCAGGTTGGATGATCCGACCGGCAATTCAAACACGTAACCGAACCTGAACCTTTCCACCATCATTTGAGCCAACAGTCCGTAGGTGTTGAAATTCCGGGTGAATACGCCACCGGTTAGTTTTTCCTTGAATGTAAGGCTTGCGTTTACGTCGTATGAGAGCGGACTGCCCTGCGTGCCACGCACAAGGACTGAAGGCTTGAAGCGGATGCTCTCACTGAACAGCCAGGCATACGAACCGAAACCGTAGAATGTCTTGCCATATAATTCAATGTCCTGTCCGCCCTGACTTACCGTAGCAGGAAGTAAACGCGGCACGGAAATCCCCAGCATGTAGTTATCACTTTTGAGGATGAGGCCTACTCCCGTATTGAATTTCGTTTCTGTGAGTTCTTCAAATGCCGGATCGTTCGGGTCAAGAATCGTGAGTTTTCCCGGATCGGTTTCATAGCGGATAAAACCGGTTTGCATCCCAAAAGAAAGCGATGCGTTGTTTAGTTGGATCTTATAGGAGAATACACCCTGGAACTCCGTGTTCTTGGTGTCGCCAAGGTGATCCTGGACCACCATAAAGCCGGCGCCAACCTTGTTCCGAAAGGCCGACATGTGTGCTGAAAGATTGACGGTGGTTGGATTTGAGTCAAGTCCTGCCCACTGTGTGCGGTACTGAAGCGATGCGTTCAGCATGTTGTTGCTGCCGGCATAGGCAGGGTTGATCGCCAGCGGGTTCAGCATATAGGATGCGTAGATAGGGTCCTGTTGCGCCAGGGAGGAGTGGAAAATGAAAAACGAAATGTGAAAAATGAGCGCGACATGCAGCAGGCTGGCTCGGGTTCTCATTTTTGTCTTGCAGGCATTCATGGGGTCATTTAAGTTCAGATTATCGCCTAAGTGAAATGAATCCAGTTCGCTTCGGTTCCCCACTGGTAAACTCCAGCACATAGAAGTAAGTACCAGAAGGCAATTCGTCTCCACTGGTGCTGAGCCCTCTGAACACAACATTGGAATTGTCATAGTTGGTAGCCTCAAATACCACGGTCCCCCATCTGTTGAGAATGGTCAACTTGTTCTGCTGTGTCGCAGGAAGCGCATCGATGTACTGAATGATGAACACGTCATTCATCCCGTCACTGTTGGGCGATACGGCATTGTATACAGTAATCTCGCCCGCAACCTGGATGGTCAACACCTGGTCGACGCAAGCCCCTGAGGAATCACAAACGCGAATCGTGAACTGGTCGGTCCCTGCAAATGATACGCCCGAATAGTCTATTAAGATCTCATAAGTTGGTGTAATGGTTACGGTTGCGCCACTGTTGGGCTGGACGACAACTTGCAGCGTTGAGAGGTCAATGTTGTTATCCGGGTCTGATACAAGGCTGGCGATGTTCACAGTCAAAGTTGCCTGAACAGTGGTTGTCAGTGTTGCAGGTTGAATAACGGGGGCCTGGTTGCAGAATGCAGAAGTAAATACGACGGGCGTTGATGATGGACTGTTGCATCCGCCAGCGTCGGTAACAAATAGCGTATATGAACCTGCAACAGTTAGGTTAATAGATTGGGTTGTGGCGCCATTGGACCACGTATAGCCGGCAAACCCGGTTGGTCCTGTAAGTGTTGCACCAGTCGCAGTGCAATTGCTGGTGGTAACGGTCGGTACAGCCAGGTTACTGATTGTGGCTGTGACCGGCGCACGTGTGCTCTCGCAAGTCCCATTGTTGATCGCTACATAGAAGGTGGTAGTTACGGTTAGCGGGCCCGTTGGGAAAGTTCCTGTAAGGTAATCCGGGTGAAATGTTCCGCCCGTGGGCACCGTGTACCAACGGTATTGTCCAGGCAGGCCGCCGGTTGCCGTAAGTACCAAACTGGCAGGCGTACAACTTGATGCCCCTGTTGTTAAGGGAGGTGGTGGTGAAGTATTGATGGTGACCACAAAATCATCCGATTGCAGGGTAAGCCCGGTGACAATAGTGTTTGTTACCTGTACAGAATAATTCCCTGCATCGACTGCGGAAACATTGGTCCTGGAGAATGTGCTTGACGTCGCGCCCGGTATCAATACGCCGTCCTTATACCATTGGTATTGATTGGCGGTGCCGGGTGTCGAGAAGGGAATCATGAGCGTGTTGCCTGTACAGGCTGTAGCCGATCCACCTGGAAGATTGGCTTGCGGCGAGTAAACAAAGCCGGCCAACCCAATATTTGGTTCAAGGTGACCGAAATGCAGCCGGTTGTCGAATACGCGAAGGGAGAATATGAATGTCGATGTAAATGTTGGAATGGAGGTGAATTGATTTCCCCGGAGGTTGACCTGGCCGAGACTAGGGAACGTGCCCATAATGGCGGGAACATCGCCAGTAAATTGATTGAGGGAAATGGAAAAAACGAAAAGTCCGGTAAGGTTGCCAAGCGAAGCGGGCAGATTGCCCGACAATTGATTGATCGAACAACCAAACTGGAACAGGTTAGTGAGATTGCCTATGGACGATGGCAGGCTGCCGGTAAATTGGTTGCCGTCCAGGAAAAGTGAATTGAGCGCAGTGAGATTGCCAAGTTCAACGGGTAGGGTTCCTGAGAGCTGATTGTCTCCAAGAGAAAGAAACCCCAGGCTGGTGAGTTGGCCAATCTGGGGCGACAAACTACCACTGAGCATGTTATCTGATAGCTTCAGGCTCTCCAATTGGGAAAGAGAAAACCATGAAGTTGGAATATTCCCGGTAAACTGGTTGTCGCCCAGATCAAGGCTCTTAAGGTTAGTGAAACTTCCAATGAATGCAGGCAGCGGACCTGAAAGCTGATGCACCGATAAAAACAAGATCTCCAGATTTGTCAGGTTGGAGAACGATGCAGGAATCCCACCATTGATGGTATTCTCATCCGGGCCGGGAAATGATGATTGACCCAGATTCAAATATTGGAGCTGAGTCAGGTCGCCCAACTCTGTCGGCAAGGTTCCCGTTAGCTTGTTGTCTGGTAGCTGAAGGCTGGTAACGCGGCAGCCGGTAATGGTTACTCCATACTATGTACTTTCATCAGCACTTAACCAGTTTGCGTTTGTTGTCCAGCCAGGCCCATTGGTCGTGTTGTAAAAGGAGATCAACGCGGTGCGCTCGATGGCCGGAACACACGACGCGGTACCAGAGATGATCACCCTGGCAAACTGGTCCCTGGGGGTGCCGTTATAGAAATCGAAACTGCCGACGATCACAAGGCGCCCATCCGGCTGAAGTACTGCGTCATTGATAGATCCATCCGTACCAGAGCCTCCGTCCAGGGTGCAGTCCACAGATCCGTCGGTGTTGAGACGAACGATGTCAACCCGTGTAGCCCCATTCACCGTGTCGAAGTCGCCCATGAGAAGAATCTTCCCGTCAGGTTGCAGCAGTACCCGGTTTGGCGCGTTGTTGCTCTCCAGGAGGTCGGTGACCCCCATCAACCTGAAACCCATATCGACGGAACCGTCGGTGTTAATTCTCGCTACCCGGTAGAAAGGGACAGCGCTGATCTCCGTAAACAAACCGACGATAACGATTTTCCCGTCAGGTTGTATCGCCAGGTCCGTTACCGGGCCGTCTGTTTGATTCTCATTGAAAGATATGTCGAGACTGCCGTCGGTATTGAGGCGGCGCAATCCCAGGAATCCCTGACCGGCGATAACGACTTTGCCGTCTGGTTGCACTACCATGACGTTCACTTCTCCAAGCCCTTGTTCACCAACGGTGGCATAGAATGTTGGGTCGTCCGTACCATCGCTATTAAGTCGGTGGATGACAAATGGACTGCCATCCTCGCTCACGCAAGCAAGAATCTTCCCGTCGGGCTGGAGGGCCAAAGCGGAGGTGTAAGCGTTATAATAACCGGGGACGTTGTCATTGAATCCTTCATCAAGGTCACCGTCTGCTTCCAGCCGCAATGGCCTGCCAGTTCCGGTGTGGAGGATTTTGTCATCAGGCTGGACAATCATCACCGGAGGTGCAAAGGGATACACCGTAAATGTATTGTCGTATGTGCCGTCGGTGTTGAGCCGGAATATCCCGTCCACGTTCGTCGAATTCCAGACGTTGCCTACGGCGGAGATGATGACCTTTCCGGTACTTTGAATCTCAACGAAACTCCCGGGTGAATCCGACCCACCAATATCAGGATCGAATGTCGGATCGTTGGCGCCGTCAGGTCCGCCGGATGCGCAGGGGTCCGATGTCACCTGGTAGTTTCTCGAAGTCAGGATAAGGCCTGGGACTGCGCTGCTCGTAACCTGCACGTAGTAAAATCCAGCGTCCGCCAGCGTCATCCCGGGTTTAACCAGGGTGGCGAACGTGGCGCCGGGGACAGGGTCCGGACCGACGAACCATTGGTAGCTGTTGGCAGAGCCTGGTGTTGCGAAGGGAATCGTCAGGGTAGCCGTGGGTGTAAAGGTGATGATGCCTCCGGGCGGGAGCTTGGCCTGTGGATCGTACGAATAGTTGTAAACACCATCATTAAGCTCCAGGTCACCAAAGTCAAACTTGTTATTATGTACGATAAGATCGGTCAGAACAGGCGATGTGAATTGTCGCATCTGATCGAAAAGGTTGTTGGAGATATCCAGGATCCGTAACACGGGCAAGTCCGCTATTTCCTGCGGGATGTCGTCATAAAGGAAGTTGTTATTGAGATAGAGCTCCTCCAGGGCCAGGTGCGAGCCTAGCGAACTGGGAAGATCGTTATCCAACGCATTATGGGAGAAGTTGAGGTATCGAAGGTTGGTGAGTGGAGTCCATCCAGGTATGGCACCTGACAGGTAATTTTGATAAAGGTTGAGTTCTTCAAGGTTAGTCAGGTTGTCGATTTCATCTGGAATTTCCCCGTCAAGTTGGTTATCCCACAATTGAAGAGACCGGAGCTCGGACATGTTTCCGATCTCGGACGGAATCGGGCCGTCCAGCCGATTGCTGTGAAGGTCCAGGGCTTCAAGCAGATCCAGGTCGCCGAGTTCAAGTGGTATTCCGCCTGACAACTGATTGTCTGCAAGCGACAGGAAGATAAGGTTGCCCAGGTTACCAAGTTCTGGTGGAATGATATCATCAAACTCGTTGAAGCCAAGGTTGATACTGTAGAGGTTAGTGAGGTTCCCAAGGAAAGCGGGAATGCTGCCGGTGTGCTGGTTTGCTTCGAGATGCAGGTTTTCCAGGGCTGTGCAGTTTTGCAGTGAAGCGGGAATGGTGCCTGTGAAAGAGTTGTTGTAAGTCACCAGGCCCTTCAGGGCAGTCAAGTCACCGATGTTTGAGGGCAACGCACCGCTCAAGTTCACGTTATTCTGAATAAGGAGATAGGTGAGACTGGAAAGATCGGTTATGGTAGCCGGTAATGGACCGCTCAGGTTGTTGTCTGAAAGGTCAAGGACCTCGAGGAGTGGCAAGTCGCCGATTTCAGGAGGAATGGGTCCAACCAGGTTGTTAACTGGCAGCTCAATCCGGGTTACGTTGCAGAAATTATCGGTGTCTATCCCATACCACGTGGTAGCGTTGCCGGATGGCCAGTTGGTATTTGTTGTCCAGGAGGTGCCGCCGGTTGCATTGTACAGGTCCACAAGAGCGGACTTTTGCGCAGACGGAACATCACAACCCACTCCGAAATCCATGGCGCTTGTCGCGGTGTTGCAGTCCACCGTTACGCTGATCGGCCCGGTGGTTGCGCCAACAGGTACAGTCGTTGAAATTGAAGTTGCTGTGCTGGCGGTAACCACGGCAAATACACCATTGAAAGCAACAAGATTGTTTGCGGGTATGGCGCTGAAATTCGTGCCTGTGATTGTCACCGGGTCACCGATGGCCGCATAATATGGAAAGAAATTAGTGATCGTAGGAGCGGGGAGACAAGAAGCGTTGCGAAGGACAGTAAGGTTGTTGCTCGTTGCGCTTGCGACTACCAGGTCGGGTTTTCCGTCATTGTCCACATCGCCGCTGATGACGTTGTACGGGCGGGTCCCGGTGGTGTAATCAACTTTGGGATCGAATGACCCGGTAGTGATGCTACCAGGGGTGGAGACGTTCTTGTGTACCTGAGTGAATGTGCCGTTGTCGTTGCCTACCAGAATCTCCGGTCGACCATCACCATTGACGTCTCCGATGGCCACGTAGGTGGGATTCCCGGTTGCACCGTTACTGAGATCAACGCGTGCCGCAAATGACCCCGCATTGATTGTGCCTGAAGTGCTGATATTCCTGAACACCGAAATGGTTCGGGTGTTGTAATTGCCGGTGATAACATCTGGTTTACCATCGAGATCAAGGTCGCCGACAGCCGTCCCATGTGGTTGTCCCCCAGTAGTTAAATCCAGCCGAGGATCAAATGCGATGGACCCCGATGAACTGTTGTTTCTAAAAACAGAAACGAAGCTGCTGGAAAGGCATGCAACGATGACATCTGGCTTTCCATCGCCATCGATATCACTGTTAATAATGCTGCGACACCCGCTCCCGGCTGTATAGTCAAGCCGGGCTGCAAATGAAAGCACGCCGGGGGTTCCCGTATTTCTGAAAACAGAGAACCCGGTCGATCGTGCCACGATTAGATCGGTGCGGCCGTCACCGTCGACGTCTCCAACGGATACGGCAAGCGGTCCTGCGGCGGTCGTGAATGGTACGCGGGCGGCAAAACTGATGGTACTCAGCGTGCTGGTGTTTCTGTAAACAGAAACCTGGTTTGATCCATCGCTAACCGTGATAATATCAAGCTTTCCATCGCCATCGACGTCACCAACCTCCAGGTTCTGCGAACTGGCACCACCGGCCATGTCGACACGAGGTGCAAACGTTATGGTTCCAGGCGTACTGTTATTCCTGAAAATGGAGATCGTAGCGTTTTGATCATTAACGGTTACTGCATCGGCAAGGCCATCGCCATTAAAATCTCCCAATTCCACATCAGCAGGTCGGCTATTAACGCCCGTGGTGAAGTCCACTTTTGGTGCAAACGTTGAAGCATTTACCACACCGCTTCCTTCAAAGGTGGGTACGAGCGGAATGCGGGAATAATCCAGATGACAACCAGCCAGAACCGTTGCGGGCTCATAGGTTATTCCGTTGGGAACGGTAACATTCAACTGCGTTGTGCTCGCTGAGGATACTGCAGCCTTCGTAGCACCGAAGTAAACGGTATTTGCAGAGGGAAGCTGATTGAACCCCGTCCCCGTCAATGTGACGACGGTGCCCGTCTCTGCCGATGGAGGTGTCATGGCGGCAATGTTGGGTTGTGCCGATGTTGTGTTGCGGGCAACTGAAATGTGGGGACCATTGACGTTTGTTAACACAAAATCTGGTTTGCCATCACCGTCAAAATCCGCCCCAACAACCAGTCGCGCATTGGCACCTGCGGGGAAATCAATTCGGGAGGCGAATGAGCCGGCATTGAGTGTGCCGGCCGTTGTGATGTTCTTGTAAATGGAAACTGCCCCTGAGACCTGGTTGGCCACCGCCAGGTCTGCAAAACCGTCACCGTCGAAATCCGTGATGGCCGGACCCCGCGGCTCCGTATGACCTGTTAGATCCAACTTTGGCGCAAATGAAGTGGCATCAATGGTCCCGGGTGAACTGGTATTCTTCAGTATCGAAATCGTCCCGGTGGGCCATGAAGAGGTGACGATTTCAGGGCGCGAATCATTGTCCAGGTCTCCAATCTGGAGATAATCGGGCCACGCGTCAACAGTAAAATCAACAGGGGATGCAAATGTGGAAGCGTTGATGACTCCTGTTGAACTGGTATTTCGGTAGACGGATACCACCGTTCCTATGTACCGGCTTGTAACCAGGTCTGCTTTGCCGTCCAAATCAATATCCCCCACAACCATGCTTTCCACATTGGCCGAAGCTAAATCAAACCGAGTGGCAAATGACCCGGTTGTGATTGCACCGGGTGAACTAATGTTGCGCCATATGGAAATGACACCCAGGTAGGCCATGATAATCTCCGGCTTACCGTCGCCGTCTATGTCTTCGCCCTGAACAACGTCGGGGCTGGTGACCGTACTAAAATCCACCCTGGCAGCGAAGGAGGCAGCTGAAAGCGAGCCGGGAATTGACGTGTTCCTGAAAATTGAAATAATGTTGCCCGCGGTGCCACCCACCAGGATGTCAAGCTTGCCGTCTCCATCGAAATCGGCAAGATCAACGTGCGTGGGGTCTTGACCCGAAGCCAACTGAAACTCCGGCGCAAAGGAGGAAGTGTTGATTGTGCCGACGGTGCCTGTATTCCTGTAAATCTCAACGGCATCCGTCCCGGTATTAGTTGTCACAATATCATTTTTACCATCTCCATCCAGATCGCCTACGGCCAGACCGTAGGCAAAGTTGGAACCTCCAAACGTTACCGGGGCAGCAAACGAACATGCGTCCACTATTCCGCCGTCAGGGAAAGTGACAAGGAAGGGGGCTTTCGAATAAGCTGTTAAGCTGTTGACTGTGACTGAAACGGGATCATAGGTTGCGCCCACCGGAACAGTCACAGTCAATTGTGTTGCTGTTGCTCCTGTAACTGTTGCGCGAATCCCGCCGAAGTAAACAATGTTGTTGGCCAGGAGTGCACTGAAGTTTGTCCCCGTGATAGTAACGGTCGTTCCCACCGGTCCACTCGCGGGAGAAAAATTGGAGATCGTCGGAACCGGTGGAGCAATGGAATACTTAAATAATGTTCCTTGATTATTTGTGCCGCCATATTTTGCCATACCGTACAGAAATGTTCCGTCAGAAATTAGAGAGCCCTGAGGATTACTTCCGGTTGCAGTCAACGAAAAGTCAAGCAGATTGGCAAAGCCGGTCCCATTAGGCGTTATTCTGAAGATTGTTCCAAGATCGTTTGTGCCGTCAAACTCAGTCATCCCATACAGAAACGTTCCATTAGAAACAAGGGAGCCCCGAGGATACGTTCCGCTTATTGCGTCATCAAATTCAAATAGCTTTGTATAGCCGGCCCCATTTGGCATTATCTTAAATATGGTTCCCTGATTGTATGTCCCGCCACCTCCCGTCATTCCATACAGAAAAACTCCATCAAAAATAAGTGAGCCATATGGCTGGCTTCCATTTGCAGCGCCTGTAAAATCGAGCAGCTTGACGAACCCGGTCCCATCCGGCAATATTTTAAAGATTGTTCCCTGATTGTTTGTGCCGCCCAACTGTGTCATACCGTACAGAAATGTTCCGTCAGAAATAAGCGAGCCAAGAGGATAACGTCCGTTTGTTGAACCTGCGAAATCGAGCAACTTGACAAAACCGGTCCCATTGGGCAATATTCTAAAGATTGTTCCCAGATTGTTTGTGCCGCCACTTTGTGTCATTCCAAACAGAAATGTTCCGTCAGAAATAAGTGATCCCCATGGATAACTTCCGCTTACAGTTTCTTCAAAGTCGAACAGCTTTACAAACCCGGTTCCATCCGGCATTATCCTGAAGATTGTCCCCTGTGCGAATGTGCCGCCATTGTAGGTCATTCCATACAGAAATGTTCCATCTGAAAAAAGAGAGCCATAGGGCCTGCTTCCATTTGATGTGCCTGCAAAATCCAACAGCTTGGCATAGCCGGTCCCATCGGACTTTATTTTAAAGATTGTTCCCAGATTGCTTGTGCCACCTTCGCTTGTCAGTCCATACAGAAATGTTCCGTCAGAAATAAGAGAGCTCAGCGGATAACTGCCATTTACAGCGCCTGTGAAGTCGAGCAGCTTGGTGAATTGCGCCTGGGCATGAAATCCTGTGATTGAAAAGGTGAGAAGTGAAATCATCCTCAGGAGAGCCCCCACGGTTCGTCTGCCGAACAACGGGGAACAAAGGAACTTCACAAACAGCGTGAGACTCCGTTTCACAGGGGCGGTGTTGATTCTAAAAATACCAAAAAAACAGCCTCCGGTAACCCTGAGTCTCGCTATTGGGACCTGGTCTCCCAGTTAAAACGGTCTTAAACTCCCTGTTTTACGTTATTGACGAATGCCGACCAGGTCTAGCATGAACGCCTGCCGCATGGCCTCTTCCTTAATGGCTCTTAACCTGCCCGATGCGCCGCCGTGTCCAGCATCCATATTGATATAGAAGAGGAGGAGGTTGTTGTCGGTTTTCATAGCCCGGAGTTTGGCAACCCACTTGGCGGGCTCAAAGTATTGCACCTGGCTGTCGTGCAGGCCTGTGGTGACCAGCAGGTTGGGGTAGTTCTTCGCTTCCACCTGGTCATACGGCGAGTAAGAGAGCATATACTCGTATTGTTCCTGGATGTTCGGATTGCCCCATTCCCGCCATTCGAAAGAAGTAAGCGGAATTGTCTCGTCCTGCATGGTGGTAATCACGTCAACGAACGGAACAGCGGCGATTACTCCCTTATACAGGTCTGGCCGCATGTTTGTAATGGCACCCATCAGAAGGCCACCTGCGCTTCCGCCGTATGCGAATAGCATATCCTTGGAAGCGTACTTGTTGGCTATGAGGAATAATGAACAATCGATGAAATCTGTAAACGTGTTCTTCTTCTTCAACATCTTGCCATCCTCGTACCATTGACCGCCCATCTCCTGGCCACCGCGCACGTGCGCCAGGGCGTAAACGAATCCACGGTCAAGCAAGCTCAGCCTGTTGGAGCTGAACGAAGCGTAAGATGTTGATCCGTAAGATCCGTAAGCATACTGAAGGCACGGGTTGGTGCCGTCCTTTTTGAATTTGTCTTTGCGGTAGACGATCGAAACAGGAACACGTGCGCCATCTTTTGCCGTGGCCATTACACGTTCAGTCTGATAGTTTGCTGCATTGAATCCACCCAGCACCTCCCGTTGCTTGAGGAGCTTTTTCTCCCTGGTGTCGATCGTGTAGTCGTAAACGGAAGAAGGTGTAGTCATTGATTGATAATTGTAACGAATCACTTTGGTCTCAAACTCGCGGTTGTTATCCAGGCCTGCGACAAAAGCTGGCTCACCAAAGTCAATAGTGCTTTCACTGTTGTCCGACCATTTTATCAACCTTATTTTGGAAAGACCATCGCTTTCTTCCTCTACAGCAAGGTAATCCATGAACAAATCGTAGTCATTGAAAAAAACATCGGCCCGGTGAGCGATGACATCCTTCCAGTTTCCACTCCCTGGCTTGTCAACCGTGGTCGACACGAGTCGGTAATTCTTTGCATCAAGGTTGGTTCTTATATAGAATTTGCCATTTGCGTGATCTACCGAGTAATCGACGTCATTTTGAAGTGGCTCGACCAGGGTTAATCTTCCGTTGATATCGTCGGCGTCCATAAACCTTGTAAATCCGGCGTCAGTGCGGCCGGAGTTAACAAGAATGTACTTCTTAGATTTTGTTTTACTGACATAGCATGAAAGGGTCTGGTCCTTTTCTTCATAGATCAGTTTGTCATTGACTGCCGTGCCCAAAGTGTGGCGGCGTATTTCATTTGACCGCAATGTTGTTGGATCCTGCTTTCCATAAAATATCGTGGCATTGTCGTTTGCCCAGGATAAGTTGCCAGTCGTGCCGCCAATCTGATCGGCCAACATCTTGCCGGTCATCATGTTCTTGAACTTGATTGTGTAGAACCGCCTTCCTACAGTATCTATGCACAAGGCAACAAGATCGTGTTTTGGACTCGTGGAAATAAACATGTTGAAGTACTTCTGATCTTTTCCCATGTCGTTACCGTTGGCAATGATTTCTTCAGCAGCTTCCAGAGAACCTTTCTTCCTGCAGTAAATGGGATAATCATATCCTACCTCATAGCGCGTGTAATAATAGTAGTCTCCGTCCTTGTAGGGTACCGACTCATCTTTTTCCTGGATCCGTCCCTTCATTTCGGCGTACAGTTTTTCACGCAGCGGGCGTGTGGCGGCTGTCATTGTGTCGAGGTACCGGTTCTCTGCATTCAGGTAGTTGAGTACGGCGGTGTCCTCACGCTCCTTGAGCCAATAGTAGTTGTCAACACGCTTGTGCCCATGCTTGGCGACAATTTCAAAGGACCGCTTCGCGGCTACAGGCGGGTTCACATCAGGGCGTTTGTTGGCTTCCTGTTGTGGAGAACAGGAGGCCAGCGTCATAAAGGCAATGAGAATCGCGATTTGTTTCATTTTCTTTTTTGGTGATTTGAACCGGTTCAAAAGATGGATATACCTTCGGACAATTCAAAGCGTGCCCGCGGTCGCTTTGGCGGTTATGCAGTCAGTATGGTCGCACCAAAGGAAACGCCGATCGCAAATACACAATTCCCCGTTTTTCGTTAGTTTTGAATACTTTTTAAACTTTAGATGGCCGAAAACACCTACAAGTCCAACACCTTTAAGAAACCCGAGAAAGAAAGAAAAGGCAAATCCAAAGGAGGATCAGGATTTGGCTTCAAAGACCCCAGGCTTCATCTGGCCTTCGGATTCTTTCTGCTGATCACCGCATTGTTTCTTTTCACATCGTTTGTTTCATACGTGTTTACAGGGAAGGCAGACCAAAGTGTAATTGAAGGGATTGACAATGCCACGATTCTCGAATCTGGAAGAGATGCCGAGAATTGGCTCGGCCTTGCTGGTGCGTTCGTGTCTCACTACCTCATCTTCCGGTGGCTTGGAATTTCCGGCTTCTTCGTTCCGCCGCTATTGTTTCTCGTCGGATTCAGGCTTGTACTGAAAAGAGAGCTGGTTCGGTTCCTCCCAGTATTCACCTTTTCGTTATTCGCCGGACTTTGGTTGAGCCTCCTGCTTGGCTATATCACGCATTCAATCACCGGTGCAACTGAGATCAGTTTTCTCAGCGGCGGACTCGGGTTCCAGCTCGCGGCATTGGCCGACAGCATGCTGGGTTGGGGAACATTTCTTTTCCTGGTTCTCACTTTGTTCATCTTTATAATCTATTTCTTCAATGTGACGGCGATCAATGCATTCCAGGTGAAGGATCCCAAGCCCATGGGCAACGAGGCTCTTGAAGTCACAGGTTCAGCTTACACGGATGAGCGGGACAATTGGCCAGACATGTCACCTCCAACAATTATCGATCCGGTATCTCCACCGGGGGAGTTGGCAGGTACGATCGTTGAGCCACCGGTATCTGTTCCTGCGACGCTGCCAAAACCAAGGCTTGAGAAGGTTGAAAAAACTGAGAAAGCCAGGGAACCGGAATTTACCGTCGAGGAAAGGACTGAGACTGACATTCTCGCCGAGCAGCTGGTTGAAGAGAAGGGCTTCTATGACCCTGCTCTTGAGCTGAGCAGTTACAAATACCCGCCACTGGAACTCCTTAACGAATACGATAGCGCCAAGGTCCAGGTAACCCAGGAGGAGCTGAATCAAAACAAGGACAAGATCATTGCCACGCTTGTGAATTTCAGGATCGGCATTCAAAGCATTAAAGCAACGATTGGACCGACAGTAACGCTCTATGAAATAGTTCCTGACGCTGGTATAAAGATATCGCGAATCAAAAACCTGGAAGACGACATCGCCCTGAGCCTCTCCGCGCTTGGCATCAGGATCATTGCACCAATTCCAGGAAAGGGCACCATTGGCATCGAAGTGCCTAACAAGAATCGCGAGATGGTAGGCATAAGGTCGGTGCTTTCAACTGTTGCATTCCAGAAAACGGAAAAAGAACTGCCGGTTGCACTCGGGAAAACCATCTCGAACGAGGTATTGGTGATCGACCTGGCCAGGATGCCGCACCTCCTTGTTGCAGGTGCCACCGGCCAGGGAAAATCTGTGGGACTGAATGTAATTCTTGCCTCACTGTTATATAAACGCCACCCTGCCACGCTGAAGTTCGTGCTCGTCGATCCGAAGAAGGTGGAAATGTCGTTGTTCAGCAAAATTGAACGGCACTACCTTGCCAAACTGCCTAACAGCGACGAAGCCATCATTACCGACACAAGAAAGGTCGTGCATACGCTCAACTCCCTGTGCATAGAGATGGAGAACCGGTACGAAATGTTGAAGGAGGCGGGGGCAAAGAACCTGAAGGAATACAACGCGAAGTTTGTCGCGCGAAAACTAAACCCGAAAGAAGGCCATCGATTCCTGCCATATGTCATATTGGTAGTTGACGAGTTGGCCGATCTGATGATGACAGCGGGGAAAGAGGTGGAGACGCCGATTGCACGACTGGCCCAGCTTGCGCGCGCTATTGGTATTCACCTGGTTGTCGCCACTCAACGGCCGTCGGTCAACGTGATTACGGGCGTCATCAAGGCAAACTTTCCTGCGCGGCTTTCCTTCCGGGTAATGTCAAAGATTGACTCTCGCACCATCCTTGATACGGGCGGTGCGGATCAACTGGTGGGCATGGGCGACATGCTATTGTCTGCTGGCTCGGATATCATCCGGCTTCAAAGCCCGTTTGTCGATACCCCTGAGATCGAGCGCATTTGTGAATACATTGGCTCACAGCGCGGGTACGATTCCGCGTACCTTTTGCCAGAGTATGTGGGTGAAGAGGAAGGTGGCTCTACAGAGGTGGATCTGGCCGAGCGCGACAACCTGTTCGAGGAAGCTGCCCGGCTTATCGTCATGCACCAGCAAGGAAGCACATCACTCATTCAGCGAAAGCTGAAACTGGGGTATAATCGTGCGGGTCGGCTTATTGACCAACTTGAGGCGGCCGGCGTCGTTGGCCCGTTTGAGGGCTCCAAGGCCCGCGAAGTCCTTATTAAGGACGAGATGAGTTTGGAACAATTATTGAGCGCTTTAAAGGAAAAGCACGACCAATAATTAAATTTGCGGCCGGTTCTGCCTTTTCGATGAAAAAAACCATTCTTCCTGCTCTCCTGTTTGTCATTTCCACGTCATGGGCGCAATATGACCCCAGGGCGCTCGAGATTCTCGATGCGATGAGCAGGAAATACAAAGCCATCCCATCTTTTGAGGCTGCTTTTTCCTACACCCTGACCAATGAGATCGAAAAGATCAATGAGGAGTTCAAGGGAAAAATGACGGTCAAGGGGGACAAGTATCGCTTGTCACTACCAGAACAGGAAGTCATCAACAACGGCACAACAGTATGGACTTATCTTCCGGAGGCGAAGGAGGTGAACATCGACAATTTTGACCCCGCTTCGGATGAGCTCAACCCTTCAAAGTTTTACGAGATCTATAAGAAAGGGTACAAGTACCTCTACCTTGAGGACAAAACTGAAGGTGGCGTGCTCTGCGAAGTTGTTGACCTGGTTCCGGAAAAGCGCGATGCCCAATACTTCAAGGTGCGGATGAACATTGTGAAGAAAGACAAGAGCATACATAGCTGGGTCATGTTTGACAAGGCAGGCAACTTGTACAAGTACACCATTACGAAGTTTAATGCTGCTGCCAGGATTGAAGACACAGCCTTTACTTTCGATCCGAAAAAGTATCCCGGTGTAGAGGTAGTGGACCTCCGCTGACGCATGAACCGGTCCCTGCTGCTGACCGAGATCAAGAAAAAGAAATCCTACCTCTGTGTGGGATTGGATACGGACCCTGAGAAAATACCCGCACACCTGCGCAGCCTCCCCGACCCGGTCTTGGAGTTCAACAAGCAGATTATTGACGCCACCAGGGATTTCTGCGTTGCCTACAAACCCAACATCGCCTTTTACGAGGCACTCGGCCCGGCAGGATGGGAGAGTCTGAAAAAAACGGTGGACTATATTCCATCAGAGCATTTTACCATCGCCGATGCAAAGCGTGGCGACATCGGCAACACATCTTCAATGTATGCAAAGGCCTTTTTTGAGGCTATGGATTTTGACGCGATTACCGTGACTCCCTACATGGGCGCCGATTCGGTCACGCCATTCCTTTCGTTCAAAGACAAGGTAGTGATCCTGCTCGCTCACACTTCCAATCCCGGTAGCGATGACTTTCAACTTTTTCGTTCTTCTGGCGGTAGCACATTGTATGAAGAGGTTATCCGGAAGTCTCAAGCTTGGGGAACACCCGAAAACCTGATGTACGTTGTGGGCGCAACCAGGGCTGACAGGATTGCAGAGATCAGGAAACTTGCCCCGGAACATTTCTTTCTTGTTCCAGGTGTTGGTGCGCAAGGGGGCGATCTGCGCGAGGTTTCAAGCCAGGGAATGACAAGTGACTGCGGGCTCCTGGTAAACAGTGCCCGTGCAATCATATACGCATCGTCTGGCAGGGACTTTGCGCAGGCTGCGCGTGCTGAGGCAGCCCGCACGCGCAACGAAATGAGTCGGTACCTTTCTGAGTTTGCCGGCTGGTAAACGGGAGAAACTTGGTCCTGTTTTCCGTCATGGCCAGCCGCCTCTTTGTGGCAACGCCGTTGCTAACTCGCGTTCATGCAGGAGGCGTTTCTTCATCATGTTTGGTCACTGCAGTACTTTTCCAAGCAAGGCCTCACCACTTCGCAGGATGAGCCGGTGGAGATATTTTTTCCTGGTACGCTCAACCGCGACGCCGGCCCCGACTTCTCGCAGGCACGGATGCGGATCGGCGTGATGCAATGGATTGGCAATGTGGAAATTCACATTCGATCCTCCGGATGGACTGAACACCGGCACGATGATGATAGCGCGTATGACAGCGTCATCTTGCACGTGGTGTGGCAAGACGACAGGCCCGTTAAGCGTCGCGACGGGACACTGCTGCCCACCATAGAGCTTCGGGGTCGTGTGCAGGAGTTGCTGGTCAGTAGCTACCGGCAGTTGGTCACGAGCTCGTTTTCGATCCCGTGTCAGAGGCAGTTTCCGGAAATTTCTGAGATAACCAAGACAACAGCCTTTGCGCGATCGCTCACCGAACGCCTTGAAAGGCGTGCCGGGGAAGTGCAGGCCGTATTGGTGTCGAATGGTAACAATTGGGAGGAAACTGCTTATCAGGTGCTTGCAGGTGCCTATGGATTCAAGATCAATAAGGAACCCTTTATACAATTGGCGCGGGCAATGCCGCTTCGGATCCTGCTCAGGCACCAGGCCCATGAACAGGTAGAAGCTCTGGTATTTGGGCAAGCCGGCTTCCTTGATGGAAAACGCGGCGACAACTACTACCAGGCACTGAGAAAAGAATATCAACTGCTTTCACACAAGTATCAATTGGAAGCCGCCAAGTTGTCGCGGGCACAATGGTTGTTTCTCCGGCTTCGCCCATCAAATTTCCCAACCCTCCGTCTTGCCCAGTTTTGCGCCGTGGTGAGCAACAGGCGATCGTTGTTTTCCAGGTTGCTGGAACTGACCTCTTCGAAAGAAATACTGGATTTCCTTCAGGCACCGGTTTCTTCCTATTGGACAAATCACTACAGGTTTTCCTCCCCGCCAGGTCGCCGGTCGTACGAGTTGGGGCGGGAAAGTGCCGGGGTTATTCTGGTGAATACAGTAATGCCTCTGCTGGTAGCCTACGCCAGGTATAATGACCGCGAGGAGTACATGAATCGGGCGCTTCTTTTGTTGGAGGAGTTGCAACCTGAAGTAAACAGCATCACGCGCCGGTGGTCAGACCTGGGAAGGCCGCCTCAAACCGCCGGAGAAGCACAGGGACAGATTGAATTATTTAATACCTTTTGCAGGGAGAAACGTTGTCTGCAGTGCGCAATCGGCGCTGCGATCATTCGACCGCTTGAGGATGAACTTGGTGCTACAGCTGATTAGTATTTGTTTGCTGGCCTGGCTTATCAGGCGCTTCTCTAAACTGCAAAAGCCGCAGGAACGTCGCGTCTTCTGGTCGGCGCTGGCACTCAAGTTGATCGCAGGAGTTGCACTGGGTTGGTTGTATTTCTCTCACTATGGTAACGGCGACACGATTTCATTCTGGATGGATGGAAACAGGCTTGCCGCTTTTCTTGTCGAATCGCCTTCCAGAACCCTCTTGTTTTACTGGGACGAAGCTTCCGTGCCTGAATTGATAAATGCACTTGAGCAACAAACGCCCCGTTCACTCTTTTTTGTCAAGATCTGTGGACTTCTATCCTTGATCAGTGGTGGCAGCTATGTGATTATGGCCGCAATGCTCTCAACTGCATCCTTTGCGGGTTCTTGGTGGTTGTATCTTCGCATAAGCTCCTTGTTTACAGATGCACGGCCAGCTGCGGCAATCGCCCTTCTGTTTTTCCCGTCTGTCATTTTCTGGTCATCGGGACTAATTAAGGAAAGCCTTGGTCTTGCAGCACTGTGTATGCTTTTTGCCGCCAGTCTTTCTGTTCTGCAAGGTGAACGTGTCGGCTGGATGGAATGGGCAGTGGTTCTCCTTTCGCTATGGATTGGCTGGAATCTCAAATACTATTGGATTGGAATTTTCCTGCCTTGCATATTGCCTGCGTTGTTCATTGCCATAGGCGCGCGGAGATTTCCATTGCTGGCAAAATACGATGTGTGGATGTGGCCTGTATTATTCACCGCTTTCTTGATCCTGGCGACGAACGTTCATCCCAATTTTTATGCATCGCGATTCCTGGAGGTGATTTACCACAACAACCTGGAGTTTACGCGCATGTCCGAACCGCCGCGAATTGTGCAATACCTTAACCTGGAGCCTGAGTTGACAAGCATCCTGATGAATGCACCGGCTGCGCTGATTGCGGGCCTATTCCGGCCATTCATCTGGGAATCCTTTAATCCACTTTCTGCCGCTGCCGCGCTGGAAAACCTATTGCTGATGATACTGGTGACGCAGGCTATTGTTGCTGCCGGTCAACTGGCCCGCTCGAAAGACCGGGTGTTGTTCCTTTCGGTGTTGACTTATGCATTGTTGCTGATTACTTTCCTTGCCCTCTCAACTCCAAACTTCGGAACACTTTCCAGGTATCGTATCGGGGCACTTCCGGCGTTTATGATGATGTGCCTGCTGCCTGGTACTCCTGTTGGTAAGTGGCTGGCGACGCGTAAGTGGTTTGGGTGAAGCATCATTTCGATCTACCTTAGCGCCACTACGCAAAATGGAGAACCCTGTCATCATCTTCGGAGCTAACGCGCTTGGCCGTTCAGCCAAAGAGATCTTCGAAAGCAACGAGGTTGTCGTGTATGGATTTCTTGACGACAACAAGGATCTCCATTCAAAGGAGGTGGACGATGCTGTTGTGTTGGGAACGACAGACGACGACGGGTTTCTCAAGCTCATCGGTAAGAAGTGCGAATCGTTTGTTGCCATTGACGACAACAAGGTCCGCCGTACCCTGGTGAAAATGCTGCACGATGTCCGTCATGTTCAACCGACAAACGCCATTCACAAACTTGCCAACATCTCTTCCCGTTCCAGCATTGGTCATGGGAACTTGTTTGATGCCGGGAGTTCTGCCGGCCCTGGCTGTACCATCGGCAGCCATGGAATTTTTGGTATCGGTTGTCACATCGGCGCCGAAGTAATAATCGGCGACTTTGTGCAGGTAGGTGCAGGAGCAATCGTCAATGCGGGTGTAACCATTGAAGAGGATGTCTTTATCGGCAGTGGTGCCATAATTGTATCCGGAATAACGCTGGAGAAAGGCGCACGCATCGGCGCAGGGTCTGTTGTGATTTCACCGGTGAAATCCGGAACAACTGTGTTTGGCAACCCGGCTCAACCGTTCAAGTCCTGAGTATGGCGAGGATCAGCGATACTGATCTGATTCTTGGTGCAGACGGCAGCGTATACCACCTTGGCCTGAGACCTGATCAAATGGCCAACACGATTCTGGCAGTGGGTGACCCAACGCGTGTCGCTGAAATAAGCATGCATTTTGATACCATTGAACACCGGGTTCAAAAGCGTGAGTTTAACACGCACACGGGTCTGCTTAATGGAAAACGCATCTCTGTAATCAGCACAGGAATCGGGCCGGATAACGTGGAGATTTTCTTCAATGAAGTCGACGCGCTGGTCAACATAAACCTGCCCACACGTGAGCCAAACACAGTATTGCGAAGCCTGAATATTATCCGTGTCGGAACCTCCGGCGCCCTGCAGCGTGATATCCCGGTGGGCTCTTTTGTCCTTAGCGACTATGCTGCCGGGTTGGATAACCTGATGCAATTCTACAGCCTGCCGCAGGATGCTTCTGAGTTGTCGATTGGTAAGGAGCTTCAGAAAATTACGAGGCTTCCATCAGTTCCTTATATTATCCAGGGATCTGCTCAGCTGAGGGACCGATTGAAGAATGGAATGATGATCGGGGACACGGTTACATGTCCTGGATTTTACGCACCACAAGGCCGGCAGGTCAGGATTCTCATCCGATTTCCTGAACTGTTGAGCGCCATCGCGTCATTCCGGTTGAATAATTTTCGTTTTACCAATTTCGAGATGGAGACGTCCGCCTATTTTGCTTTCGGACGTTTACTCGGGCACCATACTGCGAGTGCCAGTGTCATACTTGCAAACAGGATCACGGGCGAGCTTTCAGCCAAGCCAGAAAAGGTTGTTGGGAAACTTATCCGTCAGGTGTTGGATAACCTCGTCTAAAAAAAGAAGCCCGGATGGCCGGGCTCACATTTCTGAAAAAACCTTGAGGTTATGCTGTGGTCATGCTGTCCATCCGGATGATATGCTTCCCCGCTTTGTAGGGCTCGTTGTTATAAAATCCGGACAGGATCCGGTGGGCGATCTGTTCGATCACCAACTCCTCTTCACTCTTGCCCTCCTTGCCTTGCCAGAAAACACGCAACGGGTGACGTTTCATGTCGTCGACGTAGGCTTTTGCCTGCGTGTACTGTTCGTCGGTAAAAGTGATCGTAAAACAGGTACGAACTTTTTGTGTGTCCATAGAATCCATTAAGCTAAGTGGGCAATTACAAGCGTTATGCCACGATTTTGACCCTAATTTTAGAAAAAAGCGGGTGATAGTTGCAACCCACCGGCCGCTGGCGGGCAATGGTGTTCGGCCTTGAGACAATACCCAAGGACGCGGTAACTTGCCAGTCCCTGGTAATACCCACTCTAACCATTGAATGATGAACATTGAGATTCCCGAGGTAACCCGCTATGCAGAAACATTCACTTCCGCTGAGTCACCCTTGCTTCAGCGCATCAACCGGGAAACCCATGCCGAAGTGCGCATGCCCCGGATGCTTTCCGGCCATTTGCAGGGAAGGTTTCTTGCGATGGTCAGTTGCATGCTTCGTCCGCAGCTTGTTCTGGAGATTGGCACCTACACGGGATACTCAGCCCTTTGCCTGGCAGAAGGCCTGCCTCCCAAAGGACGGTTGGTGACGATCGACAACAACTACGGACTAGAAAAGCGCGTTCGCGGTTACTTTGCAGAGTCTCCACTCGGCTCTCTAATCGACTTCCATATCGGCGATGCGCGCACGCTTGTTCCGGCTATACCGGGTCCGTTTGACCTTGTCTTTATTGATGCAGACAAGGAAAGCTATGCCCACTACTTCGACCTGGTGATTGATAAAGTAAGGCCAGGTGGATTTCTCCTCGCTGACAATGTGCTGTGGAGCGGCAAAGTAATGGACCCGCAGCCTGACAAGGCAACGAAAGCCATTCAGGAGTTCAACAAAAAGGTTCGAGCCGATCCACGAGTGCAAACCATGCTTCTTCCCTTGCGGGACGGTGTGCTTATAATGCGCCGTATTTAGGATAAAACCCTATCTTTGTCTCTCGAATGCGACTCCTTGCTCCAGCGTTTATTTTTTGCGGAGCCATAGCCGGTTTTGGACAGATTCCGCAGGTCCCTCCCAAGATGCAGTTTGCGGGAATGACGCTGACTATCCGCGATGATGCACGCCGTGAAATCCAAACGGATGTCGACGCCCTGACCCACAGTCCAAAGTACTTCAATATCAAGGCGGAACGAGCAAGGACCTACTTTCCCATTATCGAAGAGATCTTTGCGAAAGAGCGATTGCCTGAAGACTTCAAGTACCTGTCGCTTCAAGAGAGCGCACTCGTTCCGGATGCCGTCTCCACATCCAACGCCGTCGGCTTTTGGCAGTTCAAGGAACCGACTGCCGTTGAAATGGGGTTGCGGGTGGACCAGTCCGTGGATGAACGCATGAACATCGCAAGCGCCAGCCGTGCCGCTGCTCGTTACCTTAAGCAGTGCAATCATTATTTTAATAATTGGATCTATGCACTCCAGGCTTACCAAATGGGCGCCGGCGGGGTGATGAGGGCGGTCGGCGATAAGGACCTTGGGACGCGACACATGGAAATCACATCGCAGACGTACTGGTATGTGAAGAAGTTTCTTGCACACAAAGTCGCTTTTGAGGAGGTGGCGGGTAAGCCGGCTTTGGAGGTGTCTGTTGTTCGTGACGCCGCAGGCAAGACGCTCTGGCAACTTTCACAGGAATATTCGATGGACGAGAATCAACTTAAGGAGATCAACAAATGGCTTAAGGACGACCGTGTGCCCGACGACCGGGAGTACGTAGTCCTGATTCCCAAAGGAGAGGTAACCCCGGGCTTCGGACTACTTACTGTGGCCGCTCGCCCAAAGCCTGACGCAAAAGCGCAATCGGCAGTGCAGGATGAATTAAAGACCATTAACGGCATCAGGGCGATACGCGCCAGGGCAAACGAATCACTCACGACTCTTGTTGAAAGGGCTGACGTAAGTCTGAGCAAGTTCCTTAATTACAATGAAATGGACATTGCCAAGCCAGTCCAACCGGGTGCATGGTACTTCCTTGAAAAAAAGAAAAAGCGGGCCGAGCAGGATGTATATACAGCGGATCCGGGAGAGGACTTGTGGGCTGTCAGCCAGCGGTTTGGAGTACGTGTCAAAAGCATGATGAAGTACAATGACCTTGATTCCGACCAATCCCTTATCGGAGGAACCGTTCTTTACCTTTCGTACCACCGGCCGGGAGCGGGGGGTACAGTGCCTGACAGTGCAATAGTCGCATTGGATGACAATTCCTTTGAATGGGCTGTAACATTGGCGCCAGGCCTAACACCCGTCGCGCGAAAATCCGCCGGGAAAGAGGCGAATGTAAGTTCCGGGGCACCAATTACTGCCGCGGCGAATGAGGCCATTCACGAAGTGAAGCCATCGGATACCCTGTATGGCGTGGCCAGGCAGTACGGTATCACGATCCGGGAGATCATGGAATGGAACGGCAAGAAGGATTTTAGCCTATCGGTGGGAGAGAAGCTCCGTGTAAAGCGCCCACCCACAGAATAAAAATCTACAATTTCCTCCCTTTTCTTACGTCTGAATTCTCTGAGCGCTTTAGTCGCGTGCGTGATTCTGCCGAAAAAAGATAATTTTGTCCGTCTTTTGAAAGTGACCCCATAATTGTGAAGATGGATAATATGAAGCCGATTGACCTGGTCATGCTGGTTGATGATAATGATACAGACAACTTCATCAGCAAGCGGATTATTGAGATCACGGAATTTGCCAAACGTGTTGAAGTGAAGAATTCGGGTAAAAGCGCCCTGGACTACCTGGCCGAGAATGAGGGGAGGCCGGAAAACCTCCCGAACATTATATTTCTGGATATCAATATGCCTGTGGTGGATGGATTCGTGTTCCTTTACGAATTCGAGAAATTCCGTGACCTGGTTCGAACCAAGTGCAAGGTGATCATCCTGTCGAGCTCAGATAACAAACGCGACATCGACAAGATCGTGAACAACAACTACGTGATCAAGTTTATCACCAAACCGCTGACTGAGAACTCGCTGGAAGAGATCCTCGCAAAAAATATCGGATAGGCGCGCGTTTTGTAATTTGCCTGCAAAAAAACAGGCTATGACAATTCCTTCCAGGGGCCGGTTCACTACGGCATTGTTGTTTTCATTATTTACATTTTCCGCCAACGCCCAGGCAGTTATGGTGGATTCACTTTCAAACTGGCGCAAGTCCCTCAAAGCCGGACTGAATATTAACCAGTCTGCATTTTCAGGAAACTGGAAGGCAGGAGGGATTAATTCCGCAGGCTTCAACGGCCTGCTTAACTACAAGGCTTGCTTCAAGAAGGACAAGACTTCCTGGGACAACGAAATTGATCTCTTGTACGGAATGGTAAACAATGAAGGACAGGGTCCACGAAAGACCCTTGACCGTTTTTACTTGGATACCAAGGTCGGTAGAACTTTGGCGGAAAAATGGGAAGGATTTCTGGGAGTCAACCTCCTGTCCCAGTTTGCAAAAGGATATAAATATGTAAAGGACGCCAATGGAATCGAGCAGGAGCTGCTCCTCTCACAGTCTTTCTCGCCGATTTTCATCACGACTTCTCTTGGTGCGGAATGGAAGCCGGTGAGTTACTTCAAGATGCGGTTCTCCCCCGTTGCTCCGCGGGTTACCATCCTGCGGGAGAATGATGGCCGGTATGCGGCTGTAGATCAGGCGGCCCCCTACGGCGTTACACTCGGCAAGTCAGAACGCTTCGAATGGTATGCGTTCAATATGATTGCCGACCTGGACAAGGACATAGCCAGGGACCTTAACCTGAAGGTCCGATATGTGATGTTTGCCAATTACCAGACGCTTGAAATAAACAAGGTAGACCATCGCGTCGACCTTTCGCTTACTGCAAAGATGGGTCGCTTCATCAACGTCAACCTTGGGGGTATATTCATCTATGACTATGACCAGGACCATAGCCCGCAATACAGCCAGGCCATTTCACTGGGGTTCCTGTACACCTTCCAGAATTTTACCGAAAAGTAGATATTGGTGAAATGATCAGTCTCCGCTTGACAGCCATGGAGGATGTTCCTGCCTTACAGCGACTTGCCATTAAAACCCAGGTAGACACATTTGGTGCGTTCAATTCGGAATCGAACATGAAAGCATACCTTGACAAGGCGTACAGCATTGAAAACCTGTCCTTGGAATTAAAGGAACCAGGATCCCAAAACTACCTGGCTTTCTCAGATGGCAGCCTCGTTGGATTCATGCGCCTGAGGAAAAACCCAGAGGTCGATCGCCTTCTCGGGCCGAACACCGTCGAACTGCAGCGGCTGTATGTTGATACCGCCCTGAAGGGTCAGGGGATTGGCGGTTTCATGATGAAAGAAGCGTTGGACTATTCCCGGTCCGGTGGTTTTACCTGGATCTGGCTGGGTGTGTGGGAGCGCAACATTGCCGCCCAAAAGTTTTACTTCAAGTGGGGTTTCGAGCGCTTTTCGCAGCACGTCTTCCATATGGGTGACGATCCACAGACCGATTGGCTGCTAAAACGCAACTGCCAAAGTTGAAAGGCCGCAGGTTCTGAAAAAGTTTACCGGATTGCCTTACCTGGATCTTACTCCCTCTTCAACGCTGCGGCAGGACTAACGCGATCAAGGGAGAGATACTTTCCAAGCCCAACGACCAATACCAAAAGGCCGAGACACAATACTATGGGAAGAAAAGTCCAAACTTGCGGCGCAATGCGATAGTCGAATCGCGCCAGCCATTCCTCGGTTAGTTTCCAGCAAAGCGGTGTTGCGACGATCCCCGCGACTGCTACCAGCCGCAAGTAGTTCCTAATAAACAGCCCGATCAAGCCAGGAAGGGTGATACCAAGCACTTTTCTGATTGCAATCTCCTTCGTTCGGAATTCTATGCTGAACGAGAGGAGTGTAAAGATCCCAAGCAAGGCGAAAGACACACAAATACTTGTGAGCATGATAATGATCTTTTCTATCCGCAACTCGGCCAGGTAGAGACGGTCAATTGATTCGTCAAGAAAGACGAATTCAAATGGCATAGATGGGATTTCAGACTGGTAAGCATGCTTGATGCTGTTTATACCAGCCGCCAAGTCGCCTGGCCTTAACCTGACGAACCACTTGACAAAGCTTCTTTCTGGATAAACTGCAAGGATTAGTGGTGCAACTGGAATATGGAGCGATCGAAAATTGAAGTCCTGAAATACTCCGGCGATTGCGCGTTTCTGTTTCTCACCAAACGGTGAAATGAGTTTTCCGCGAGCTTCCTCCCAGCCGATGTGTTCCCGTGCCGATCTGTTGATGAGAAACTGAACTTCCTTCCCATCCTGAATCTCATGCAGATTTCCTTCCAGCAGATCAATTTTCATGGTTCGGATAAAATCACGGTCCGCCACGATTATGTTCATGAATTCCTCTTCTATCTGTCCTTCCCACCAGGTTGTGTTGTTCCAATTGGCACGTCCCGGAACAAAATCTGTGAAGCTGCTTGACGACACGTAGCCCGCAAGGTGAGCTGTTGATTGCATTGCCGAGAGGACAGCCGGCTGGATCCCACGAGGAAGATTCACCTGTATGATCTGCTCTTTGTCAAATCCCAAGTTTTTGTTCTGAAGGTGACGCATTTGACGAACAACAACAAAAGCACCAAGGAGCAGAATCAAGGAAAGAGTGAACTGCATAAACAGGAGGGTGTGCTGCAGCGTTTGTTTACTTCCGGTGGTGGAAGCAATGCCTTTCAATACATCTCCCGGGCGCAGGCGATTTACGTAGGAGGTAAGGTGAGCAGCGGATGCAAGAACAAGCAGACCCGTGGTTGCAAGTCCGAATCCAAGAAAAGCAGAATCGCCGAATGGAATTTCAACCGGGCTGCCCAATACGCTGCTGACCTGCGGTGCAAATGCCGCTACCAGCAAAACTGCCATCAGTGAACTGAGCATGACAACAGCCAGGCTTTCTGCAAGCAACTGGCCATTGAGTTGTAATGAGGAAGCCCCTAATGATTTGCGGACACCGATTTCCTTGATCCTCCTGAGAGAGATCATCGCAGAGCTGTTAACGTAGTTCATCAGGCAGATAACAAGTACGGACAAAGCCATAGTGGCGAAAATGTACAGGTATCGCTCATCGTAGGAAGGAAGAAGGTTGCCCCTGTTGCTTTCAAAGTGAATGCGTGTTATTGGCTGAAGGTTGAAATCAGCAAAACTCACCGTCGTTTTGTCCGGCCTTTCCACCAGGATTTGCTGAATCTTTTTCTCGGCGACACCTGCGTCAACTGAAGGGTGCAGCAGGATATACGCGAAGTAATTGAACTGCCCCCAGGAGTCCATGCTTCCTTTGCCGAATACCCGGTCGAGGTTTTCGAAGGAGATCAGGTAATCGCATCGGACATGTGAGTTTGCAGGCAGGTCAGGAAATGTTCCCGCCACGATAAACTCCAGGTTGTAGTCGATGAGCCTCAACGTTTCGCCGGCCGGGTCAGTGTCTCCAAACAGCCTTTTGGCCCCAGACAGAGAAATCAATGCTTGGCCCAGGTCGTTCAAAGCCGGGGTCCCTTCGCTTAAACCTGATGGGAACCCGAACACATCGAAAAAGTTTGGATCAGCCAGCATGAAGTAAGGTTCAAGCAGCACTTTCTCACCGAATGCTACGGCCACCTTTTCAGCATATGTTACGCTGTGAAAACGGACAAAGGCCTCGACTTCAGGAACCTCCGCCTTGATTTTTGGCGGGATCACGGGCGCCATTTTTACCCAGGAGTCTGTTGTGGCTGGGTCCCCGGTGGTGAGCCTGAAGAGCCTTTCAGCGTTTGGGAGACAGGTGTCGTATGACATCTCATACCGGATGTGCAGGAAACATACCAGGCAGCATGCAAGGCCCAGTGCGAGGCCGGCCAGGTTTATGCCATGCGTAAGGCGGAACTTTTGGATTTGCCTCAGAAACAACCGGAAATGATGAATCCACATAATGCTGGGTCTTAAAGCAAGGACATATTTGGAAACCGACGGGTTGCAGACCTGGTGGGGGATTTTGCGTGATTGCCTGGTTTATTCCTATTGAAGGAGCGATGCAACATGGAGGTACGGCATCATCTTATCGAGCCATTGCTGGCCGAGCTGTGGCAAGTCGCGAAGCTGCTGTACGGACTTGATGTCATGTTGTGACCTGTAGGCAACAATTGCTTGTGCCTGCCGGCGGTTGATGTAGGGATGTTTGTTCAACTCATCCAGCGTTGCCTTCTCCAGGTTGATCTTGCGAGGCACAAAACCGGCCTTCACATGAAACTGCCGCTTCACCCGTTCGACGACAACGGAATCAAGGCCATAGACCTCACGGAGCTGGTCCATGTATATGTAGCCTCCTAAACGTTCACGAAAAATGACGATGCGTCTTGCCAGCGCCGGCCCTATACCATACACATCTTGTAGCCGCAGGGTGTCTGCGAGGTTGATGTCTTCGCGTTGTGTCGACTGGCGTTTTGAGACGATCATTTTTGTTGACTTCTCGTTTTTTGCAATTGCAACCCAATCGCTCGCCGAATGATACCAAACACTGTCCATGCCGTAGATTTTTTTGAGATCTTCCTTGAAGCGAAACTGACCGCCTTTTTCACGATACCTGACAATGCGATCAGCGATTCGTTTGTCAAGACCCAAGGCAATAAGGTCCTCTGCAGTGATCAGATTTGGATCGAAATTGTGAAACTTGATTGTATCATGTTGTGCATTGCGTCGGGCATTTTCCCGTTCGGCCATCCAGGCCAGAAGACTGTCGGTTCGGTCCAGGCCGGTTAATGGCTCAACATCCCTGACCTGGCGGTAGATCGAATCACTGAAAATGAGAAGGAATACAAGAGGCAGCAGAATGAGGAATCCATTGGTTTCCATCCTCGAGAAGCCGAAGAAGGCCCGCACATAGAGACGTATCCTTTTCATGCGGGTTAAAGTAGGGCATAGCTGCGTGGCGTCGAATTTTTTGACTGACGGAAAACCAGATAACCTTTATCTGGTTAACATCCGGTTCTCGGCAAGGCAGTCCATAAGGCATCGGTAAAGACTGGTTATCCGCTCCCTTGTAAAATCGCCATCGAGCCAGTAAAGCATTCGCTTGGCAAGAGGGCCCTGTTCGAGAAGCACGCGAATGTAGCTATCATGTTTCCACAAACCGTTGGACTCTTTCTCTCTTAGGTTTTCATAAATCACACTCCACAGACGGCTGGCTTTGACTGGAGCCTCACATCCGAACACGGAAGCAAACTCAGGCGCCTGAAGCGAGGCTTCATTACCGGCCCTTACAGTTTCCCCCAGCATGTCGGCGAGCATTTCGGTTTTGAGATGCATGAGACTCTGCAGCTTGGCGAACCTTTCATGAGCAAGGGCACGCACCGTTTCTATCACCAACGACATGATTGCCAGGTCAGCCGCGGGGCATTCCTGCACATCCATGATGCGGATTTCAATTGAGCCGCGGTCGAAGCGCGGGATTGCACCCCGGGAATTCACCCAGACAGGATCGAGTATGGCATCATGATCGTGTGGAGCGAGGTCTTGCCTGATTCTTTCATAGATCAGCTCACGATACTGCCTTCGTGAAAACACGGCCTCAGGGATGACCTTGCCTGTGATGGAGGGGATGGTTTGCTGGTTTGTCTTGTAATAGTGAAGCCTTGTATTCAGGAGACCGGTTGTCTGTCCATCAAGGATAGGTGAACTGGCGCACAACGCCGGCAGAAGCGGTAGCACCACGCGTATCGCGGCGTGGAGCTGTGCAAACTCCTCGTCGTCATAGAAGGGAAGGTTCAGATGGGTACTCTGTACATTAGACCAGCCGTGCCCGCGACAGTCGAATATCCTGTTATATGCCTCGTATACTTCGTTGTCGTCATGCGGCCACAACCGTGTTTCGCTGTGCGGATCCATCCACGGGTGCGAGGCTGTCGGAAGGAGGCCGGCATTCCATTGTGCAAGAACTTCGTTGATTCGCGATACGTTCTCCATAAAAGATCGCTGGAGGGCGTGCAGGTCGCTTTCAGGCTTTGTTGCCTTGATTTCAATGACGTGAGAAACCAATTCATTGGACCAGGTGACCGGGCCATTTTCGAAATCACTGCCATACTTGCCCAATTCGGCTTTAAGCAGTTCATCAGCGATGGGAAGGATATTTAGTGTGATCTTGTCGACGATCATGTACTCCAACTCTACACCAAAAGCCTGGAACAGGTGGAGGCGGGAGGGCCTGCCCTGAGCTAGTCGACGGGGTTGGGTCATTTGGCCGACTTAATTTTGTTTAGCAGGACCTCCATGATCTGGTCGTACAACTTTTCCTTCAGAATCTTGTCTTCCGTCCCTGCTTCAATGTTTGGATTGTCGTTTACTTCAATCACGTAAAACTTTCCGTCGACTTCCTTCAGGTCCACGCCATATAGTCCCTTGCCGATAAGGGAAGTGGCCTTGAGGGCCGTCTTCAACAATCCTGCGGGTGCCTGGTCAACGGAAATGCACTCAACGTCACCTTCACGGCCGTTTAGTTTTTTGGCGCTCCAGTTCACGATCTGCCAATGCTTGGTGGCCATGTAGTATTTGCAGACATAAAGCACCTGGCCGTCGATCATGCCAACACGCCAGTCGAATTTGGTAGGAAGAAACTCCTGGGCGATGATCAGGTCAGACTTTTCAAACATACTTTCACGAACCTTCCTGAACTCATCCAGGTTATTGATTTTAACCACACCTTTTGAAAAGGCCCCGTCTGGTTGCTTGAGTATGAACGGGAAGTTCATTCGCTGGGCCGCCGTATCACAGTTTTCAGCAGTCAATACAACAGAATGAGGAGTTAAAACCTTGTTGGCATTGAGCAACTCGTGGAGGTAAACTTTGTTGGTGCACCTGGAAATCGAGTCTGCGTCGTCAATAACAGCCAGCCCCAACGATTCGGCCTTCCGCGCAAAGCGAAACGTGTGATGGTTGACGTTTGTGGTTTCCCTGATAAACAGGGCGTCGTACTGGATGAGTTTGTCGATATCATTCTTGGTAATGAACTCTGTGTTGAACCCAGCTTCAAGGGAGGCTTTGTAGAATCGCTTCAGTGCCCGGTTGTCTGAAGGAGGATTGGGTTCTTCTGGGTTGACCAATATGGCCAGGTCATATTTCTTTTTGTCTGGCCTGTAGTCTCGTTTTCTTAGCAGATATTTTTCCAACGCTGCCACAAGCACCGGTTGATCGTCTTCCGGCATCTCACTCAAGCTTACGGGCCGGATGCCCTGGAGCACCCACTTGGTTTTTTTGGAAAAACTGGCACGGACCAGCGGGGCCTGCACGAGCTGAAAGAGCTCAAGCGCGAGCTTGTTCAAGTGTTCAGATTGTGTCTGACCGAAATAAACATTGAATTCAACCCGGTCGTAAGGTTCAACCTTGAATGTATTCTGTATAAGCTCGTCGAAGTCCTGCGAGTCGTCGCGGAGGATTGACGGGTACCGCATGTCCTGGATGGTGGAAACCTCAGGGAGCACTTTGTGACCACGAGCCTCGGCTAGCAGTGAAACATAGTAACCTTCGCTTTGATATTGATATGACCTGCATAGATTGAGGATCTTGAGGTTTTTGACCGACTGGTAGTTCTCCTGTGTGATATACTGGGCGGGTGTGATTACCTCCACATCCTCAAGGTGCAGGTTCCAGTATTTGGGCTTCTCAACAACAATCAACTTCAGCACGGTGGGGAGGGATGAGTCGCCGCAGTTATTTGGGTTCGATTATCAACAAGTTAGCATCATAGGTGACAATACCCAACATGATGCTGTTCAGAAGACGGTCGAAGGTCACGCTGTAGTGCTGCGACTTCAGCGGGTTTGGATTCATCGGATCCGCCAGGAACACCCGCCCGGAGTCGCTTTCGTAACCGTTAATGATCGCAAAGTGACCAACAGGCTCGCCCCGGATGCTGTCGTATTTATTTGTGTCAGGGATTTCCCGCTCCGTTCCATACAAGTACGTGGCGCTAAGGCCGGCAATGACGGGCATCGATTTTTTCAGGTAGCCCTTGATGAGATGCTCGTCCAATTCGGCATTCATGATCTTTCCTCCAGACCGGAGGAAAGTGATGTAGGCCTTGCTTGCCACCAGTAGCTTGCGGCGCTTTCGTTTGTAGCGCATCTGCTTGTGCAAGTTGTCGATAATCCTGGCCTTGGGCAGTTTTGTCCAGGTGGGGTCCATCACGTTGAGGTTGTAAGTGTAGATGGTAGCCTTGTATCCACGCTTGAGAGCATGGCTGCCCATCATTACAGCCAACGTGCCGCCGTGTTTTACCTGTTTCACTTCGCGGATCACCTGTCGCAGCGTAATGGAGTCCCCGTAATAGTTATAAAGGGCGTGAAGGCAAGTGGGTCCGCATGTAACTTCGTCGGGCTGCGCCTTAATATCAAAGTCGAGGAACAGTGCCTTCCGCTGAATCATGGCTTATCCTTGGCAGACCTCAAAGATAACGACCAAATCATCCCTGTTAAATTTCAAAAACAGTATTTTGCGCAATAAATTAAAACTCAACTATGAAAGGGCTGCTTACCATAATGGTTTTCTTCGTTGCTGCTGAAGCACTCGCTTGGGGTGCCACGGGCCACCGGGTAACCGGCTTGATTGCTGAGCAATACCTCAATTCAAAGGCAAAGAAAAAACTGGCCACTATTCTTGGACAGGAATCATTGGCGATGGTAAGCAACTGGATGGACGAAATCAGGTCCGATTCTGCATTTGATTATGCAATAACATGGCACTGGACGACAATCCCGGATGGAAAGAAGTACGAAGACATTGCGGCAAATCCCGACGGTAAAGTTGTGGAGATGATAGAGAAGTTCGTCGCCGACCTGAAAGGAAAAAAACTGAACAAAAAGCAAGAACTTGAAACGTTGAAGATGCTTGTGCATCTGGTCGGCGACATTCACCAGCCGCTCCACGTGGGCAAACCTGGTGACAGGGGAGGGAATGATGTGAAAGTGAAGTGGTTTGGTTCAAATTCAAATCTGCACCGCGTGTGGGACAGCGAGATGATCGACGATACCAGACTCAGCTATACTGAGCTGGCCAATTCTCTTGGTAAACCCGACAAACTCACTGTCAAGAAATGGCAGGCAGCGTCCGTGCGTGACTGGGCTCATGAGTCCATGTCGTACCGGCCCCAGATTTACTTGATCGGTGAGGGTAACCTGAGTTACAGGTATGGATACTTGCACTTTGACATTGCGAAACAACGCATGCTCCAGGCGGGCATCCGGCTTGCCGGGATCCTCAATCAGGTCTACGGCAAGTAGCACAACGAGCGAATACAGATTAATACATAAATTAGCGGCATGAAGGGCTTGCTTGAATGAAAAAATCCGGTATACGCTTCTGGTTGATTGCTTGTCTTCTTTCATCGGTGGCGACTAATTCAATTGCGCAGGCCCAGGATACGTCCCGCTTCGATATCAAGGAGTACAGCTTTTTGCTGCCTCTTCCTAAATCTGCATGGAAGTATTCACACGCTATTTATGTTCAATGGGTAGTGCCTCCAAAGGATTGGACCCTTGATGCTGTTACTGCGCCCATGTTCAACTACACAGGCAAGTACACGCTTCCCAAGAATTTCAACGTGCAGGCCGGTTTGTCATCATTGATCATTTCAAACCGTCTCAATCTGGGGCCGTTCTGGAACTACTCGACAGGAAACTTTCATTTTGCCGCTGGCTACCAAATCGCGTACAACTTCGGTTGGCTCCTGGGTTTCGGATTCAACACAACTCTTACCGGATGGGAAGGACAACCTTCTCTAACTGCCGGGTACAGCTTTGAAAAAACCTCCGTGGTCATTCGGGGAGATTTGTACAGTACCCTCGACATCAGCCTGACCGAAGGAGGGAACACGATCTCCGCCAACGAACGCTTTCTAAACGGCTACAGCGTCACATTAAGCTATGAACAACGTCTCACGCGAAAACGCACCATGTCTCTTGGCTTCAAGATCAACTACTTGCGCTATCACATCATCGCATGGCCGGCGCTCCCCGCCAGCAAGTACCGGTATTTCATGCCGGAGTTCCAGATCGGGCTTAATTTCTAATCACTGCTATGAGGTTTAAGTATTTTTTTGCTTCCGCTCTGGTTTCCCTGGCACTTTTTGGATGTACGAAGAGTGAGATCACCTTCCCACCGGACCCGGATGCCTCAAACCTCGCAGGAACTGCAGATGTACCATTTGTGGGAGGAGCTACCATGAAAAGTATGGAGGGAATCTATGAACTCACCGGTGGGAATAGCGGACTGGGCACTGCATTCGTTTGCAAGGTGTCAAAGTATAAAGTCTCCTTCTTCAGCAATGACCGAGGGCTCAGCATCCTGCTCAACTACGGCTATAGAACTTCTGATGGCTCGATACAGTTGTCAGGGTTCTACCGGTTCACAGAAAGTCCAGACCAGGGTACTATTAAAATGTCCATTGCGAGCGCTGATGGCGTGAACGAATTGTTGACCGGTTTCCCCGACAATCTTGTGATAAACGGGTCTTTTGGCGGGAATAACCTGACCCTTCAGTTTGACAGGCACTTCAGTGACTATGCGAGAGACAATCCATTTATGGTGTTTGCGCATCATGGCATTCAAACAACGGTAGACCCTCCATTCGCGGAGAATTCGCTCGATGTAATCCGGAACGCAGAGGATTACGGGTGTACTGGTCTTGAATTGGACGTACGGCTTACCAGGGACAACGTGCCCATACTGATCCACGACCCGACCATCAACACCCGACTCACGAAAAAAGGGCCTGTATTTGGATCGTGGGACAAGTACAGCTTTGCATTCATTTCCCAGTACGTTCGCCTCATCGACGGACAGCGGGTTCCTTCAGTCGAAGAGGCGTTGAATGTGTTCATAGATTCAACTACACTCACTTATTTCTGGATGGACATAAAAGGCAACCCGGACGTTTTCAAGTACCTGGAGCCGATTGTTCGCAATGCGTACGAGCGTGCGGATAACCAGGGAAGGAATGTGGTGATCTTTGCCGGCCTTCCCTCATCGGCGGTTATCGACGAACTCAATAAACAGCCAACTTATAAAACTTCGAATCCCGCCTACAACTACTCTGATCCGCTTGAAACCCTGGCTGAAGAATCGGTAGACAAAGCCATCGCTACCAACTCCCAGTATTTTGGTCCGCGGTATACATTGGGCTTGTTGCTTCCCGACGTTCAGCGCGCACATGACAACGGGATAAAGGCGATTGCATGGACGCTGAATTCACACGGACTGATCATCAATTATCTGCAGAACGGGCAGTATGACGGTTTCATTACCGACTACCCCGCTTACGTTATCTACGAATTCTATACGAGATTCTAACCTGTACGCATGACCCTCAGATTAATCCTCATCACAGCGCTCGCTTCCGTCTCAACGGTAGCCTTTGCACAGACTGTGGAGTCGCAATCGAAGCGCACACACAGATGGATGCTGTACGGCGGGATCGGGCCCAATGTGTACCTGAACAATCTGGAGGTTGCCGCCGATAAAGTCAAGCCGCTGAACTACTCGTTTGTAGCAAGGCTTATGTGGGAACCTGAATATTTCGTGCGATTAGGTTTTGAAACCGGGTACAATCAGTTGTATACGTTGTCAGGTTCTCATCCCGCCACCGGGAACGTTAGCATTGTCAACTCTATCGTGCCGTTGCAGGGTGTCATCTCAATGAGGTTCTCAGAGCGCTTTTATGGGAACTTTAACCTCGGATTTGGAATACTTTACAACAATGTGACCACACAAAACCTTGGAGATTTTGACGATTCTGTTCTTTCTCTTGGCGATTTTGCTGTAACAGCAGGCTACCGAAGGGATATGAGCGGGCGATTCACGCTCGGGGCGGAACTTCGGGGTACTTATTCCGGGAAATTGCAGGACCGCAACATCGCCCTTGTGTTTATGGCCGGATACCGGCTGTGGTAAGTCTCTGGTTTTCTATCTTTGCCGTTCCTTAAACTGCCATGACGGAGGAAAGAAGCCTGAACTTTATTGAGGAAATTGTTGAACAAGATCGTGCGAAAGGGCAGACATCTGTTATTACGCGCTTCCCGCCTGAACCCAACGGATACCTCCATCTCGGACATGCCAAGAGCATCTGCTTAAACTTCGGTCTTGCGCTCAAGTACGGAGGCTATACGAACCTTCGATTCGACGACACAAATCCGGTAACCGAGGAGACAGAATATGTGGAAAGCATCAAGGACGATGTGCGTTGGCTCGGTTTCAACTGGAAGCATGAGCTTTATGCATCCGATTATTTTCCTCAGCTCTTCGAATTTGCACTATCGCTCATACGGAAAGGCCTCGCTTATGTTGACGACAGTACTAGCGAAGAAATCGCGGCGGGAAAGGGAACGCCTACATCAACGGGTAAGGATTCGCCTTACCGCAAGCGCTCTGTCGAGGAGAACCTGGCGCTGTTTGAACAAATGAAAGCGGGCAAGTTCAAGGATGGCGAACGAGTGTTGAGGGCAAAAATCGATATGGCCCACCGCAACATGCACATGCGCGATCCGGTAATGTATCGCATCAAGCACGCGCACCACCACCGCACCGGCGACAGTTGGTGCATTTACCCCATGTACGACTTCGCCCACGGACAAAGTGACGCAATCGAACAGGTAACACACAGCATTTGCACCCTGGAATTCGTTCCACACCGCGAACTCTATAACTGGTTTATCGAAAAGCTGGAGATATTTCCTTCGAGGCAATACGAGTTTGCAAGGCTCAACATGACCCATATGATGATGAGCAAGAGAAAGCTCCTCCAACTCGTTCAGGAAGGGCATGTGAGCGGATGGGACGATCCCCGGATGCCCACTTTGAGTGGTGTACGTCGTCGCGGTTACACTCCTGAGGCCATCCGTGACTTTTGTGACAGGGTGGGAGTTGCCAGGCGTGACAACCTGATCGACATCAGCTTGCTGGAGTTTTGCGTTAGGGAGCATCTGAACAAAATCGCACTGCGGAGGATGGTTGTCTTTGACCCGGTGAAGATTGTGCTAATCAATTATCCCGAAGGCAAGACGGAACATTTAGAAAGCGAAAATATGCCTGGAGCCGGGGAGGTTACGCTGCGCAAAATGCCCTTCTCACGCGAGTTGTACATCGAGCGGGATGACTTCATGGAGAATCCGCCAAGGAAATATTTTCGACTTGCCCCGGGTCAGATGGTCCGGTTGAAAAGCGCCTACATCATCAGGTGTGAGGAAGTGGTAAAGGACGCGTCCGGCGCTGTACAAGAAATACGATGTTCGTACCTGCCCGAAAGCAGGAGCGGTTCAGATACGTCGGGCATCCAGGTGAAGGGCACGCTGCACTGGGTAAGTTCTTCGCAAGCCGTGTCGGTGGAAGTCCGTCAGTACGATCGCCTTTTTAAAGTGGAGGATCTGGGCTCCATTGAGGGGGACTTCCGCCAGTTCCTTAACCCTGAATCACTCCTGGGAAGAAGGGCATTTGCTGAACCGGAGCTTGCAAAGGCCACGCATGGTGATCGCTTTCAATTCCTGCGCATGGGTTACTATTGCCTGGACAAAGACTCAACGAATGAGAAACTTGTGTTCAACCAGACAGTGACGCTTCGCGACATGTGGGCGAAAGAGGCAAAAAAATCCTGATGCGGAGCAGGCACCAAATTCCATGCAAGCACCAATCAGGCAAATGTCAAAAATCAAAACTGCACCTGACTGTTTGGTGTTTTGAACTTTGACTCTGGAATTTGTTTGGTGCTTGGGATTTGAAATTTTCTGCTTTAATCCCGGAAATACTTCATCCGTTTCCCCTTGTATTTGGCGATCGCGGATCGAAGTCCGGAAAACGTTTCATAGGGTGCCTTCGCAGAAAACAAATTGACGACCCATGGCGGGACCGAGCCGCCAAGATCGATGTCCAGGGTGTAGTCAATTTGTAGTTTTCTTTTACCAGCCGGAGTAACGATCCACTTTGCACGTGAGAAGGGGACACGGATTACACCTTCAGCCGGAGGGATATACTCGGGGATGCTAACCATTTCAATAATCATGCCTTTGGTCATTGGGTCAGGATCAATGGTCAGGCGGATAACAAAATCCCGGTTGCTGGTAAGGGCAGGCGCATCAACTTCGGTGTGGTAGATCACCTCCAGGTCGCTCACCTTCTTCAGGATCCTGGCACTGGTCGTCTTGTATTGCCACGAGGCAAGGTGATCGATGTCCAAAAGGGCAGAGGCCAGTTCCGACAGGGTTCCTTCCATTTCTAAAACTGTTTTTATGGTTTTGTAGCGGGAGTCGGGGCGAGGACAGGTGTAGACCCGGATACTGTCTTTATCAAGTCTTAGAGTGCAATCAGTCTGCGCCGGCAGGCAGAAAGGAATCAGAACCAGGAAAAGCGTTAGCTGGCACATTTGCTAGTAAGCGACTGTGAATGAAACCCCATCCGCAAACCCGGAGAAATCCGGCTTCAGGTAGCGGGAGGTAAAACGAAGCTGATCGGGAAAGCGTTGCATGCGAACGTAGTGGAACTGAGGCTTGTATTCTGCCGCAGCATCCTCGAGCCTATCTTCCTTTGTTGTAAGGGGTTGACGAAGCCCGCCACCCCCGCCGATCACCAGAAAGTCTTTTCCATCTTTCTTGAACCACTCAAAATTGTGTGAGTGTCCCGTAATGAACAGCCTTGCCTTGAGTGAAGCAAGATACCCAGGCACGAAATATTTCTGAACATTCTTCGATGACCCGACAATCTTGCTGTTGGTATAAGGTGCATGATGACAACTGACAATTGTGGCCAGGACACCGTTATCGCTTTCCATCGCCTTCAGTGTCTTAATGTACCACGACTGCTGGGCCTGGATGTCACCCGACGACATTTTTGAAAAATTTGAATTGAGGAAAAGAACGGCAACGGAATCAACCACCACGTAGAATCCCGTCCGGTTGTGATCCGGAAACCGGCGCTGGAATTGGGCCTCACCCTTGCGCTGACGGGTCATCACATCGTGGTTTCCGAGCAGTGCCGAAACCTTGATGCCGGCTTTCCGACAACTGTCCAGATATCGGTCAATGTTCTGCCACGTTTTTGTCTTATAACCCGCCTTCACCACGTCGCCCAGGATAAAAAGCGAGGCCGGGCGCTGATCCAGAATATCCCTGAAGACCAGCCCGGTGGCGGCGACATTGTTATTGGATTTCAGCACCAGTTTTTCCACCCACATAGGCGCCTGCGTGTCGCTCAGGAAGGCTACCGTTTGAGCGGCTGCCTGAATCGATACGCAGACAACGAGGCTGGCAATGCTGACCCGGCATGGTTGGAGACGCAAATTCATCAAAGCTTGCAAAGATACTTTTCTTGTTTGTCATTGCACTTTTAGCCTGTTGTTGATTCCGTCTGAGAAAGACATGAGATGTGAGTTCCCTCGACTCACCTCTCATGTTTCAGCGCCTTCCCAACATTCGTTTCCTGGATTTGAGCGATTTCAAGGTTCTTTTCTTTTCAGAAACTGATTTCACAATCGTCAATCCGCTTTTGAGCTGCCCCGGATCTTTAACTTTCGACAGCGCGTTTATATACGCTTCTTTCACAAGCTTTATGATGTATTTCTTCGGAAACTTCTTTAGTTCTGGTACCAGGATGTAACGGTACTGGTTGCCTTCCCCGATAAGGATTTTGTCTGGATCAGAAAGCTTCGAACCCCAAAGGAAACCAAAATGCACATTGTGGCTGGTTCGGCCGATGGCCAGGTTGCAAAAAACATGGCCCATACGGTCGGTCGGCGACCACCCTACAGCAACGGCGTTGTAGTTGTCGTAGATGAGTTCGTTGCATTTTGGGTATAGGTCCCAAACGAATTCACGCAGCGACAGCACCCTGTGAATGATTTCCTTCGGAAAGGGTTTGAGGCATTTAGTAATGTGCTTACTCTCAACTTTTGACACGGATGAATGTAGCGCAAATGACTCAATAAAGGCAAATCACCATAAATGGCAGTTTGACCGCCCGATATGGGGATAAGTTGCCAATAGACCCTTTTTTCGGGCAAACAAACGGCCGGCACCGAGCGTTGTCTGATTATGACCAGAATCCGTTTTGTATGAAAACTGGAGATATGGTGTTGACTATCGCTGTTGCGCTGGCCCAATGGGGTTGCGCCACGGTTGACTTTGACAGGCAAGCTGACCTTAGCAAGTTTCGCTCGTTTGGTTGGGGCAAATCAAAGGTGAGTGTCGCCAATCCCGCATACAAAAGCGACCTGATTGATGCCACAATCAAATCAAGAATCAGGGGTGAACTTGAAGGCAAGGGTTTGACTTTCAAGACCTCGAAACCCGATGCGGTGGTCAGCTACGAGTCTTACACCGAACGAAAGATGGGTTCAAACGGTAGTGCCATCTACTACCAGTACTATTACTTTCCTGCCTATTCACCCGGCATCGTTCCTTACGGGGCGTATGCATTCGGTGGGCCCATTTTCCTGGCGCCATCTGAATACTTCTCGCACACAGAGGGGACATTGGCAATCGACATTCGCGACCGAAGGACGGGCAAACTGGTTTGGCGGGGCCTGGTACAGGGCAACGTCGACAACATCGAGAAGCTTCACAAAACAATTGCAAGGGCCGTAGCGGCCATAATGAAGAAGTACCCCACCCTGCCACCTCCGCCTGTCCCTTTGCCTAAAGGGAAGGTGTCTTCTTAAGACAAACTTTCGGAATCAACTCGTTGCCCGAACCGGATGATATGTCCATCCGGATCCTCGATGAGCATCTCATGCATGTTCCATTCCCTGTTAACTGGTTGTACTACAATCTTTGCACCCTTTGCGTTGATTTGGTTGTAAAAAGCTTCACATCGTCCACAATGATTGCAACCCACGTGACGGGATGGCCCTGGCCTTTGAGGCAAAAGAGGACAGAACTTCAGGCTCCCTTTTCACGTCGCGTGAGTAGAGGATGGGGATGGATTTTTCGAATGTTATTTGTTGGAATTATCATTCCTAATGAAGGGAGCGAGATAAGCAGCAATACGCAGGCGATGCCAGAAAGTAAGGTTCCACCAATTGCCAGCAAGGTTAGAGAAGTAATAAAGAAGGCAGATTCTGAGAACAGAACCACAATAGTCATCCTTCGCAATGCTACTGCATTCTCCTTTATTGCAGACAACGTAATCCAGGCGAGAAGGGGTAGTGTAATAAGGAAAATGGAAATAATGATGTTGAACCCATCCATGAAGTTCTGTGTACTCCTCATGACCCCGCCTCCCGAGTCCACGAGGATACTCTTCATCAACTCCCGCATCTTCCGGAACTCGGGAGTCTCAGGCAGTGGCGGACCGCCAATGATGACAAAGAAAGTGTGCAGCCCGGCAATCAAAAACATGACAACAAAGCTTGCTTTGATGAGTTTTATTCTCGATTTCATGTCGTACATGAATGGTTTTCTGGCAAAGGCAAAGAGAACAGCTAACCGCTACCGTCCACCGCTCACCGTTCTCCTCCACCACCATTGAAATACCACCAATCCCCACATTCGCGCGTGTATATCCCCGGGACTGATGGCAAACAATTTATTCTTCAGATTGCGAATTGCGCGGTAGTCAAATATACCCTGTTCTTCAATGAACTTCTTCGACAACAGTTCGTCTTTTATCACACCCTTGAGTTCCTTGCGCATCCATTTCAGCAACGGCACTTCAAAGCCTTTTTTTGGTCGGTTGTACAATTCGGCGGGCAGCATCTCACGAAAAGCATCCTGGAGCAACTTCTTGCGCATCTTCGTATCGATTTTGAACGAGTCGGGTAATGTGAAGAGATAATTCACGACATCGACGTCCAGGAAAGGATTTCTAACTTCCAATCCATGCGCCATGCTCATGCGATCAACTTTCGTGAGCATGTCGTTTGGAAGGACCAGTTTCATATCTGCAAGGAGGATGTCGTTCAAACTCTCTTTTGGGGGAATTTCGGTAAGCCATTCCTTCCTGCGTACCTGGGACAAACCATTCACGCCCGGACGTAGCAGTTTATCCGCCTGCCTATCCGTGGCAAAGGTGGCCCACCTCCAGTACCGATCGGGGGATGATAACCCTGCTCCACGGGCGAACCTATCCAGTTGTCGGAACGTATTGGAAAATGGAGCATGCCTCGACTTAGGCGTCAGCATCCAAATCGGTTTCAAGATGCGCACCGCCGTCTCAGCAATACCGGGGTTGAGCGCGCGGTAGTGGGCCGCATGTTTGTTGTAGCCCCCCAACAGTTCATCGGCGCCGTCTCCGGATAGCGCAACGGTAGCATGTTTTCGGGTTTCCCGGCTCAGCATGTAAACCGCTATCGCCGAGCTGTCGGCAAATGGTTCGTCAATGCTGTTCAGGATGTTATTCAGATGCGCCGAAATCTCATCGTTGGTTAGCGAGAATACCGTGTGTTCAGTGCCAAAATGTTTGGATACCAAATGTGCGTAAATGGTTTCATCAAAGAACTTTTCATCCTTGAAGCCGATCGAGAATGTATGCAGATCCGGTTTGTGCCGTTTTGCCAGCCCGGCGACAACGGATGAGTCGACACCGCCGCTGAGAAAAGCGCCCAAGGGTACGTCAGCCACCAAGCGGCGCTGCACAGACTCTTCCAGAAGCTTCCGGAAGTTTAACTGTGCTGTTTCATAGGAGTCGCTGCTCAGCTTATCTCGGTGGTAGGGGATTGAATAGTATGACTGGATAGTAAGCTGACTGTTTTTCACACAGAGCCAATGCCCAGGCATGAGCTTGTGTACTCCTTTGAAGATGGTATAGGGTGCCGGTATGTAATTAAGTAGCAAGTACGTATGCAGCGAATCGAAGTCTATCTCCTTTTTGATCCCATATGCTACAATGGATTGCAGTTCGCTGCCAAACAGGAACTTGTCGTCATCATGCGCGTAGTAAAGGGGCTTCACACCAAACCGGTCGCGGGCGATGAATAAGTTCTGTTCCTGCTTGTCGTAGGCGCAGAATACAAAGAACCCCTTTAACTTGTCGAGGCATCGTTCACCTTGGTGAATGAAGAGTTGGAGAAGGACCTCTGTGTCCGACTCGGTGCGAAACTCAATGCCGTTGGTACGCAGTCCTTCACGCAGTTCCCTAAAATTGAAGATCTCTCCATTCAGCATGAGGCACCAGCGCCCGGTAGGATCCCACATTGGCTGGTTGGCGATGTCGCGCGTGTCGATGATGCTCAGCCGGCGGTGTCCGAGGCAAACCCAATCGTCAACGTAAACATCGTGGGAATCTGGCCCTCGGTGGGCAATGGAGGTTGTGGCGGCGGCAATGTTGATCTTGGAGAACTTGCCTACAAGATTGAATGCAAAGACGCCGGTGATGCCGCACATAAACTCAAATATAGTTGGATGATTGGCTCAGACGAAGCCAGGGTACTAGGTACTCGGTACTCGGTTCTCGGTGCTCGCTACTCGGTTCTCGGTGCTCGCTACTCGGTTCTCGGTGCTCGCTACTCGGTTCTCGGTGCTCGCTACTCGGTTCTCGGTGCTCGCTACTCGGTTCTTGGTGCTCGCTACTCGGTTCTTGGTACTCGCTTCTCGGTGACTAATGCCGAGTGCCCAGTTCCGAGTGATCAGTGCCTAGTGCCCAGTGCCCAGTGCCCAGTGCCTAGTGCCCAGTTCCGAGTGCCCAGTTCCGAGTGCCCAGTTCCGAGTGCCCAGTGCCTAGAAAATCTTCCCAGGATTCAGTATCCCCTTTGGATCAAAAACTTTCTTGATCCCTCTCATCAGGTTGAGGTTCACTTCGCTCATGGCAATAGGCATGTAGGGCCTCTTGGCGATGCCGATGCCATGCTCTCCCGACAACGTGCCGCCGAGGGAAACCGTAAGCTTGAAGATCTCTGCAATGCCTTCCGGAATTTTTGTCTTCCAGTCGGCATCGGAAATCTCTTCTTTCAGGACGTTCACGTGGAGGTTGCCGTCGCCGAGATGGCCGAAGCATACTGTGTTGAAGCCGAACCTCCTTCCGATGTCCTTGATGCCTGTGATGAGCCTGGGCAGGTTGGCGCGTGGGACCACGATGTCATCACTCTTCGTAAGTGTGTACCAGTTTACAGCCGGCGAAATGTTGATGCGGACCTTCCACAACTCTTCTTTCTGGGTAGCGCTTTCAGCGAAAAGAACTTCACCGCTGTTGAATTTCTCCACCACATTCATCACGCGTTCGGCGTCGCGCATGAGTACTTCTTCATCGTTGCCGTCGAGTTCACACAGGAGATAAGCATTCATACCTCCCACGAGTTTTGTCGTCACCGGGCTGTTTAAGACCTTCTCGCAGTATTCAAACGTCCTTTCAGCTGCCTCGCGCTCGAAGAACTCCACACCGGATGGGCTGATACCGGCCACAAAAATGGCCGCAATGGCTTCACAGGCATCTTCATTGCTCACGAATGGGACCATCATGAGCACATTTTTATGCGGATATCCACGGAGTTTGAAAACGATCTTGGTGATTACACCGAGAGTACCCTCGCTGCCGCACATCAATTGCGTAAGGTTGTAGCCGGTTGAGTTCTTCAACACGTTTGCTGCTGTCCAGATGATCTCACCTGTCGGCAGCACCACCTCCATGTTGATCACGTAGTCACGCGTGACCCCGTACTTCACTGCCTTCGGACCGCCGGAGTTGTTTGCCAGGTTCCCACCCAGGAAGCACGAACCGCGGCTGGCGGGGTCGGGAGGGTAGAAGAGTCCCTTTTCCTTGACGGCATTCTGAAAAACTTCGGTAATGACGCCAGGCTCAACGGTGGCCTGAAGGTTAAGTTCATCGATACTGAGAATCTTGTTGAAACGTTCCATGGAGAGTACGACCCCGTTCTTCACCGGCAGGGCTCCACCGCTAAGGCCGGTGCCGGCCCCACGGGGGGTAACGGGAATTCCATGATCCGAACAGAACTTCAGTATCTGGCTTATTTCTTGCGGTGTTCCCGGCTTGAGAACAACGTCCGGGGCAAAGAAGTAATCCTCGGTTTTATCATGACCGTAATCTTCCTTTCGTTCTGCGTCAAGCAGCACGTGCGCGTCTCCCACAATGTCTTTGAACCGGTTGATCACCTCGGCAGCGAGCCGGTTCTTCTCCATTGTTTTCGTTTCTCCCATGAATGCCCTATTTTTACTTACTTTTTAAACTTCGCGTCTATGCGGTTGGCCAGCAAAGGTACGCAAAACCGGTTTTTTCAGTCCGCCGTTTTCCTCCTTCTTTTGGCGGTTGTTTTCTCTTCCTGCAGCAGTGCAAGGAAGGCACGCGTCCATGAAGAGAAGGTTAGCACCGTGATCAAGACCGCGCGATCCTACTACGGCACACCATACAAGTATGGCGGCACCACCCGCTCGGGGATGGACTGTAGTGCGCTTACATCGACGGCATACCGCGCTATTGATGTGAAACTGCCCCGCTCGGCCGATGACCAGTCGACCGTGGGAACTAAAGTGAAGAAGATTAAGGATGTGAAGGAAGGAGACCTGGTATTCTTCGCAACTGGTAAAAAGAAGAAGCAAATCACGCACGTGGGTATCGTTACCGACGTGAAATCGAAAGGCAATATCAAATTCATCCACGCCTCTACCTCCCTCGGTGTGGTGGAAACAAATATCTTCTCCGACTACTACATTAAGCGGTATAGGGCGGCACGCAGGGTGCTTGCAGAACCTTAAAAGGTTTTTGCGTGCCTGCGTGTTTAAGTGTTTGCGTGGGCGTTTTTGATAGACCAAGTAATCCCTAACTTGGTGAGCAAAGGAAATTGTATGAAATCCAGTCGCCGCCGCTTCCTAAAGACTTACGCCGCACTTGCTTCATTGACTATGTTCGAACCGCTCGTGGCTCGTCCGGTGGCGTCTGGTCCCACTGTCATATCCACCTGGAACTTTGGAAAACAGGCGAACGAAGCTGCCTGGAAGATTCTTTCCGCCGGAGGACGCGCACTGGATGCCGTAGAACAGGGCGTTAGGGTGCCGGAAGGGGATCCAAAAGAAACCTCCGTGGGCCTCGGCGGATTGCCCGACCGTGACGGGCGTGTCACACTCGACGCGTGCATCATGGATGAAAAGGCCAATTGCGGAGCCGTGCTCTGTCTGGAGCATGTTGTGCACCCGATCTCGGTCGCACGCATGGTGATGGAGAAGACCCCGCATGTCATGCTGGCTGGAAATGGCGCTCTCCAATTTGCGCTGGCGAATGGATTCAAGAAAGAAAAGCTGCTTACACCTGAATCTGAAAAGGCATGGAAAGCCTGGCTGAAGGAAGCAAAGTACAAACCCATCGCGAGCATTGAGAACCACGACACCATCGGCATGCTTGCGCTTGACAATTCCCAAAATCTGTCCGGGGCTTGCACGACAAGCGGTATGGCATACAAGATGCGCGGCCGTATCGGCGACTCGCCAATTATCGGCGCAGGACTGTTTGTTGACAACGAGATTGGTGCGGCTACCTCGACAGGTGTTGGCGAGGAAGTGGTTCGAATCTGCGGAACTCACCTGGTTGTTGAGTTGATGCGCCAGGGGAGATCTCCCCAGGAGGCGTGCGAGGAAGCGGTGAAGCGCGTGGTGAAGAATCAGCCTCAGAAGTCAAAAGAACTCCAGGTTGGTTTCCTGGCGTTGGGAAAGTCAGGGGAATACGGGGCCTATGCCCTGCAGCCAGGATTTACATATGCGGTCTATTCAAATGAAGTGCCGAACATGATCTTTAAGTCCCCGAGCTACTACTAGCCAAATCGCCACTGACTATGACCTGCGAGGTCGTCGTTTACAACATTGAATCCGCACTCAAGGCCCAGGAAGGCGGCGCCGACCGGATCGAGCTTTGCGACAACCCGGCAGAAGGAGGAACAACGCCGTCGCCCGGAATCGTTGAAGTAGTGAGGCAAAACATATCGATTGACCTTTACGTGATGATCCGCCCGCGAGGGGGGGACTTCATGTACAACAGGTATGAGTACCATGCCATGAAGCGCGACATCTTCCAGTATCAGAAACTTGGCGTGGATGGGTTTGTGTTTGGCATCCTGAATCCTGATGGAACGCTGGACAAGGCGAGGTGCAAGGAGCTAATTGAACGAGCCAAACCGCTGAAGTGTACCTGTCATCGCGCTTTCGACATGACACGCGACCCGTTCGAGGCGCTGGACGATTGCATCGAGGTGGGGTTTGAGCGCATTCTTACGTCCGGACAAAAACCGACGGCCCTTGAGGGCGTAGGTCTTATCAGCCAATTGGTGGAGTCTGCCGGCAGCAGAATCAGGATTATGCCGGGATGCGGGGTGAATGAAGAGACTGTTAAGCAGATTGTGTCCAAAACCCAGGCTACCGAGATTCACTTCAGCTCAACGAGCCAGCGGGATAGTACAATGGTGTTTCGGAACGAGGCCATTGCTGCGATGGGAGAGAAGGGTGATTCGGAGTTTTTACTGAGAACGGTGGATGTTGAGAGGGTGAGGAATATGAGGAGGCTTGCTGAATCGGTTAGTGGATAGTGGATAGTGAATAGTGGATAGTGGTACTCTTAAACAAAGGTCAATGATTGGTTGGAAGGATGTATTGAGATTTACTGCGAAAGGGAATATTTCTCCCCCCAGGCGAGTCGAAAAGAAGGATGAAGAATGGCGGGCCGAACTTCCCGCCGAGGTGTATCAGATCACAAGGCAAAAGGGGACGGAGAGAGCCTTTACCGGCGAATACTGCGAGGCCCATGAGCCAGGTAAGTATGCTTGCAGGTGCTGCGGGTCAATGTTGTTTGATTCGACCCTGAAATTTGATTCAGGAACGGGTTGGCCCAGTTTTTCCCAGCCTGTAACGGAAAATGCAATCGCGTATAATAAGGATTCCAGCTACGGAATGGTTCGTGTTGAAGTGGTTTGCAATGTGTGCGACTGTCATCTTGGCCATGTCTTTCCCGATGGCCCAGCCCCAAGTGGATTGAGGTATTGTATTAATTCCGCGTCAATCCGGATGATTGAAGGGGTGCAGCCTGGTTAGGTTCTCGCAAAGGCGCGTAAGGCGCTATTAAGCCGCAAAGAAATCTTACCCTTCAGCAATACAGCGCCTTTATCCCCATAACCAAAGCTTAATCGCCATAGCAAGAATAGAAACAACCATCACCCGCTTGATCCAAACCTCTCCCGCCGATACTGACCACCGGCTTGCATACCACCCTCCGAGTGCATGCCCTGCAGCAAGCACAAACCCCGTTGTCCATTGGATCTTGCCTTCGAAAGCAAAAACGATAACCGAGACGCCGGTATAGACGATTGCTGCAAATACTTTAACATAATTGCTCCTCACCAGGTTCATCCGGTTGACGAGACTTAACACGGCGATGACCATGAATCCTATGCCCGCCTGGACAAACCCTCCGTAGACTCCGAGAAACACAAACAGGATGCTCCCGGTAATTTGGCTTCGGGTGTCAAGTTTTTCCTGGCCATTTGATTTGAAGGGATCGTAAAGTATCAGGAAGACTGACAGAAACATTATGGCTACGAAGATCTTCGAGAATATTTCGTCTGAGATGCGGGAGGCCAGCACCGAGCCCAGGATTCCGCCGCCCAGCGATGACAGCCCAAGGTATATGCTGTAAGGCCACGGAAGCTGGATGCCTTTACTTTTAAAACCGATGACCGCGAAAATGTTTTGAAAAAGCAGCGCTACCCTGCTTGTTGCATTTGCCATAGTAATCGGAAGTCCAAGGAACGTGAGAATGGGAACCGAGAAAAGCGAACCGCCACCGCCAACTGTGTTCATGAAGGCGGCCAGAAAACCAACACCCGTGATGAGGAAGTATTCGTACCAGGCCATCAGCGCACTTTGGCTGTACGGATGATACGGGCAAACATGCCTGGGAAGTAACGCTTAATGTAAATGGCAGTAACCTCTTTCCACCCGCCAATATATACTTCGTTTTTTCGCCGCTCGATCGCGCCAATTATTCTTCTTGCTACCAGCCTGGGGTTCAGCCCGTGCTGGGTTGTCTCGTCCATGTGGTTGAGCCTGGAGCCGTCGCCGGTCATCGCGTTGAGCGTAATGCTGGTGCGTACCCAACCTGGGCAGATGATTGTTACGAAGAGCTGTCTACTTTCCTTCCAAAGTTCTGCACGGAGACTGTCGAAGAAACCATGGAGGGCGTGCTTGGCGGCAGCGTACGCCGAGCGGTAAGGCGTCCCGATATGACCCATGGCGCTGGAGATCACCACATAGTGACCGGTTTTCCGCTTAAGGAAGTGAGGCAGCAGGTATTTCGTCAGCGAAACTGTTCCAAAGAAATCCACCTCCATGATCTTGCGGTCGACGTTGACAAGCGTATCCTTTGCAAGGCTCCGTTGTGCGATCCCTCCGTTGTTAATCAACACATCGACGTGACCGAAAAGTTGTATAGCTGCCTCTGCGATGAGCTGTAGATTGCCGGCCTCAGCCAGGTCAAAGGGTAATAACTTTATTTCAGGCTGTGCCAGCGGGTGACAATTCCCCTTGACGCGTTCGAGTTCCTCCTTCCTGCGGGCTGACAGGATTATTTTTACTTTTTTCCGGGCAAGCTCGTATGCCAGCGCCTCTCCAATGCCCGACGAGGCGCCCGTCAGCCAAATAACTTTCCCATTTAAACTCATGCAGGATTCTGCCTTCTTCGGCCATCTTCTACGTATACCCAGATGGTGTAAACGCCGATAGCTGTGCCTATAGGGAATGAAAACAGGCGAAGGCAGCCAATGATCAGCGCCAATGTTAAGGCCCACGTCCGGTTATTCAGCAGGCCCCAGCCGGCGATGAGCGATGGCAAGGCGATTACCACGCAAACAAAGATCGCAATTGAGCGGATGAAAGGTACCAACCACGTGAAGACCCATTGACCTTCTCCTGCATTTTCAGAAATCCATGGAATGACCAGGGAGAAGAACATCGATACAAGCATCATCCCAAAGAGCAGCAGTATACCCGAAACGATGTAGATGATGCCAAGAATGCGTTTGTGAGAATCCATGGGTGGCTATTTGGTCTCGTAAATTACGAAGTCAAACGGAAATGCGTGTCGCTCATCTGCGGGATGGTGTTTGCGGGAAGTTTCTTTCCAGGCGCCTACGTCTATTGCCGGAAATCTGATGTCTCCCTCCAGTTCAGCATCAATTTCTGTCAGGTACAGACGGCGGGCCAGAGACAGGCCTAACTGGTAGACCGCCGCTCCTCCAATGATGAACAACTCCTTTTCCCCCGCCTTGCGGGCAAGCTCCACGCCGGCCGGAAGGGAATTCACGACGGTGCACTTCGGCAACGCCAGGTTTTGCCGACGAGAAAGAACGATGTTGGTTCGGTTTGGCAAAGGACGGAATTTCTCCGGAAGGGATTCATAGTTGCGCCGACCCATGATCACGTGATGCCCGCTGGTCGTTTGCATAAAATACTTCATGTCGTCGGGCAGGTGCCAGGGCAGGCGGTTGTTCCGGCCGATGATACGGTTGCGGGTGAGGGCAGCAATGAGAGAAATTGTCATACTAAGTTCAACTGATGCTAGTCAATTTTGTTTCCCCTGAAAAACTGTGCAACAGGCATCCGCTTTCGCCCCTCCGGTTGAAGTTCCAGCACATTGATCCAACCATCCGCCGTGCGAAACCGGAGAAAGGTTATGTTATCCGTTTCCCATGCATTATGCCGGTCGCGTCCTGATGATGGTAGAACTTCAACCCTGTAAATCTTGTAAACCCTTTCATGTATTCTTGTCCACGCAGCCGGGTACGGACTCAGGCCGCGAACAAAATTGCTGATTTCCAGCGATTTGTGATGCCAGTTGATGGCGCAGGTTTCCCTGAAAATCTTGGGCGCAGGTTTCAAATTCCCTGAAGAAGCCTGTTCAACTGTTGCCACTTTACCTGACTCGATGGCTCTTACAGTGCGCACCACCAGGTTAGCACCTCTTATTTTTAGGCGGTCATGCAATGTACCGGCATCGTCGCTTGGATGGATGGGTTCTTTTTCCTGCAAGATGATATTGCCGGTATCAATTTCGTGGCGAAGGAAAAAAGTAGTCACGCCGGTCTCAGTTTCGCCATTGATGATTGCCCAGTTGATGGGGGCTGCGCCACGGTATTGGGGCAGGAGCGAGGCGTGAAGATTGAAAGTGCCCAGCCGCGGCATATTCCAGACCACCTCGGGCAGCATGCGGAAGGCCACTACCGCCTGGAGGTCGGCCCGGTAACTCCTGAGTTCTTCAACAAATTCTGGAGCTTTGAGATTGACAGGCTGCAGCACGGGCAGCTTATGCTTTAGCGCGAGTTCTTTCACTGGTGAGATGCTCAGTGACTGTCCTCGTCCCTTTGGTTTGTCAGCGGCAGTAACGACAGCAACAACCTCGTACCCGCCGGCAATGAGCGCTTCAAGACTGGGTACGGCGAACTCCGGCGTACCCATGAATATGATCCGGTGAGAAGCCATTTTTGCAGCAAAATAGGGTAAAAACAAAAAATCATGATCTGCGGAGTGCCCGACGAAGGTACTTCTTGCAGATGGGGCACGTTTTCCAGTCGTGCCCGCGGGCGGGACAGTATTGACGGCCAAAGTAAATGATCTGCAAGTGAGCCCTGTTCCACTTGTTCTCCGGGATCAGGCGCTTGAGATCTTTCTCCGTCTGCTCCACATTTTTGCCATTTGATAATCCCCAGCGGTGCGCCAGGCGGTGAATATGCGTATCCACAGGGAACGCCGGCAACCCGAACCATTGTGTCATTACCACTGAAGCGGTCTTGTGACCGACAGATGGCAGTTCTTCAAGCGCCTCAAAACTGCAGGGCACCTCACCGTTGTGCTTTTCCACCAGGATTTTCGAGAGGCCATAGATTCCCTTCGACTTCATGGGTGATAGCCCGCAGGGCTTGATAATCTCACGAATCTCTTCAACAGAAAGTTTGAGCATGTCACGGGGATTGTTGGCACGAGCAAACAGCAACGGCGTAGTTTTGTTCACTCGTTCGTCGGTGCATTGCGCCGACAGCAATACGGAGATCAGCAATGTGTAGGCGTCCTTGTGACGAAGCGGTGCCTCTGTATTCGGAATGTACTTTTCGAGGATATTGAGAATGTCCTTAACCTTTTCCGTTTTGGTCATGGATCAGGGGTAAAGCAAATACTTGCTTCGAACCTTCTTGAAAGCTGCAAGATCCTCCTGCCAGGTTGCTTTGATTTGTTCCTCTGTCAAACCGTTCTTGATTTGTTCCCTCAGCGCTGTCGTTCCAGCCAGTCGGTCAAACAGTGATTCCTTAAAAAAAGTGGACTTGTCAGGGAATGCCTGATACATCCGGATCAAGTGGGTCAGGGAGATCTGCGCCGGTGCGGGTACTGCCCGAAGATCAATCCCGTAGCAAAGCTTGTCCTGATATGGTGGGCTAACGGCAAACCCTGGCGTGTTTACGGGTGTGAATTGAAATGAGTAGCCTGTCAATTGAGGGCCTCCGATGAATTCAAAAGGGTTGCTGGTACCCCGGCCGACACTGACATTGACACCTTCAAACAAGGCTGTTGAAGGATACCAGCCGATTGCATTGTCATTCGGAAGGTTGGGTGAAGGCCTGATGGCTATGTGATAAGAATCGGAGTGCTTCCAGTTCTTGACTTTAATGACTTCCAAACTGCACTTCCGGCCATCTTTCAGCCAACCTTCACCGTTGATCATTTGCGCATATTCGCCGAGCGTCATTCCATGAACGATCGGTACAGGGTGCATGCCAATATTTGAATACAGTTCAGTTCGCAGCACCGGCCCATCGACATAACTGCCATTTGGATTTGGACGATCGAGAAGAATAAGGTGCTTGCCGGCCAGGGCACAAGCTTCCATTTGATAGTGCAAATTCCTGGTGTAGGTATAAAACCTGGCGCCAACATCTTGCACATCAACCATAACGACGTCAACGTCATCGAGTAATTCAACAGAGGCATTCTTGGGGTTGTACATGTTGATAACTGGAACCCCGGATTCAAGTGCGTTGTCCTTGTTGTATTCCTCATTGTAACCGAACGCGCCACGGAATCCGTGCTCAGGGGCGAGAATCTTGGAGATCTTAACCCCGAGAGATAAGAGTGTGTCAACCAAGTGGACTTTCCCAACCACAGCCGACTGGTTAACCATGAGCGCAATTCTTTTATCCTTCAGCTTAGGAATGAGTGTGTTAAGTTGATCTGCGCCGGTGGCAACCGCGAACTTGTTCATCTCTTTGCTGTTTGCAGTTGATTTCATGGTTGGCCGATGAACACATGACAACAGTTGTAGCGCCAGCAGCAGGATAAAAAGTCTCTTCATTTTTCCGTTCTTTACATACAAAACCAAAATTAAGGCAATCTTGAACCTTTCCTACTTTCTGGCTAAACGCATAAGTACCGGCAACCGTTCAGGTCTGTCTTCGGCCATCTATACAATTGCTATAGCCACCCTTTCGATTGGCCTTGCGGCTTCCATCGTATCGTTCCTCATCATGGAAGGATTCCAGTCAACCGTGAAGAACCGGGTCTATAGCTTCAGCGCCAACATCCTGGTGACGAAACTCACTTTGAGCAACTCCATTGAAGAGCAGCCGATCGACATCAATATTCCGCTCTTTCGCGATCCCTCGTCTTTCCCCAATGTCAGACACGTGCAGGAGTTCAGTCACAAGTCCGGACTGGTGAAAAGCAACGGGGACGTGCTGGGAATCATTCTCAAAGGCGTCGGTCGAAGGTTCGACAGGCAGGCATTCTCCAGCAACATTGCAGAGGGCAGGTTCCTCCACTTTCCGGACAGCGGTTACTCGCGTGAAATTGTTGTAAGCAGGGCAATTGCCAACAAGATCAGGATCAAGACGGGCGACGAGATTACCGTTCATTTTTTCCAGGACCCTCCACGGTTCCGCCGCCTGGTGGTAAGCGGTATTTACGAAACAAATCTGTCGGACTACTTCGACAACAAGTTCATCATAGGCGATTTACGGCTTATTCAGCGCTTGAATGACTGGCCAGACAGCGTTGCCGGCGGATTGGAAGTGTTCGTCAGCGACCTCGATAAAGTGGAGGAGACGTACGCGCAAATCGGCGAGTCAATGGATTTTGACTTGCTGGTGGAAAAGGTGAGCGAAAAATTCATCCAGGTCTTTGAATGGCTGGGGCTGGTTAGCCGCCAGGTGAATATCCTGCTCGGCGTTATCCTGGTGGTTGTTTGTGTAAACATGACCTCTGTGGTTCTCATCCTGGTGATGGAGCGCACGCAGATGATTGGCCTGCTGAAGTCGATGGGGAGTACCACGCGTTTAATTCGCTCAATGTTTGTCTACCAGGGAATCAACCTGATCCTCCGGGGACTGTTGTTTGGCAATTTGATTGGACTCGGGCTTTGCCTGTTGCAGGATCAGTTCAAGTTCATCAAACTGAATCCTCATGACTACTACATGAGCTATGTTCCCATCGCCTGGGATTGGTCCATGGTGATCATACTCAATCTGCATATGTTCGTTGTGGTTACGTTGTCGTTATGGAGTCCGACAGTCATCATTTCCCGCATTGCGCCCGTCAAGGCGATCCGGTTTGATTGATCAGCCCTTACCGGTCTTGGTCCTCCCGTATTTCCGGAGCCAACTCCAAACCTTCATCTGGATCACTCCCAAAAAGGCCTCCCGAAAGATTCGCGTTGACATTTTCGACTGACCACGCGTGCGGTCTGTAAAGATGATCGGTACTTCGACGAGCTTGAATCCGAACTTCCATGCTGTGAACTTCATTTCGATCTGGAAAGCATAGCCAACGAAATGAATTTTATCGAGGTCGATGGTTTCGAGTACCTCGCGGCGATAGCAGACATATCCGGCGGTGGTATCCTGGATACTCATGCCGGTGACGAACCGGACGTACATGCTGGCGCAATAGGACATCAGTACGCGGCCCATCGGCCAGTTGACGACGTTTACCCCCGTAACATACCGTGATCCGATCGACATGTCTGCACCTTCCTTTTCACAAGCCGACAGCAACCGGACAAGTTCTTTGGGATCGTGCGAGAAGTCGGCGTCCATTTCCAGAAAAAAGCCGTAATCCTCCTTCAGCCCATATCGAAAGCCTTCGATGTAAGCCGTACCCAAACCCATTTTTCCTTTTCGCTCGAGCAGGTGAAGCCTTTTTTCCTTTTCATTGTACTTGCTCTGCAGCCGCTTTATGGTTTCGCCTGTGCCGTCCGGTGAACTGTCGTCAACAATCAACATGTGAAATGGAAAAGGCTGGGCAAAAACAGCCTCAATGATCGCTTCGATGTTTTCGATCTCGTTGTAAGTAGGCGTAATGACAAGCGCGCGCGTCAAGCAAGGCAGGTGAAAAACAAACTTAGCGAAAAAGGGATGATATTTGCGGCATGAACCGCTGCGTTTTCCTCGACCGGGATGGTGTGCTGAACAAGGATAACCCGGACTATACTTTTACAGTCGAGAACTTCGTGATACTGCCGGGTGTAATTGAAGCGCTGGCGAAACTCAAGCGGGCAGGTTACCTTCTGGTGGTCGTAACAAACCAGTCAGGAATCGACAAGGGGTTATATACGATAGACCAGATGAAGGCCTGTCACGACTTTTTCCAGAAGACCTCCGACGGAGTCATTGACCACTTCTATTTTTCCCCGTATCACCGGTCCATCAATGCTTCACTGCTCACCAAACCGGATACCCTGATGTTTGAGAAGGCCATCGCAAAATTTGGAATTGATGTGAAGCAATCGTGGATGATCGGCGACCGCAGCCGCGATCTGATTCCAGCGCGATCACTTGGCATCCGAACGATTCAAGTTGGCGACGAGGTGGAGCCGGAACACCGCGCTGAGTTTACGGTATACAGCCTTGTCGAAGCAGCCGGGATAATACTAGGACAGACGGCATTTAGTTAGTGATAATTCGTCTGATTCGTGGAAATGAAGGGATAACCGCGATTACCCGGATTTGCACGAATTGGATCAGGCTAGTTCGAGTTCACTGACCTTCGTTTCTTTCGCGAGCCTGGTCTGCAATTCCATAGGTACCGGTACGAATTCAGCAAAACGCTGTGTGAACGTACCGCGTCCTTGCGACAGGGACCGCAGCGTGGTCGAGTAGCGGTCGAGTTCAGCCAACGGCGTGCGCACCTTGATCACCTGATAGTTCCCCTTCGAATCTATACCCATGATCAACGAGCGGCGCGTCTGCAGGTCACCCATCACATCGCCAACCACCTCTTCGGGCACCATCACATCCAGGTCGCAGATCGGTTCCAAAAGCTGAGGCTGTGCCTGCATGAAGGCGTCCTTGAATGCCATCATGCCAGCAATCTTGAAAGAGATATCGTTGCTGTCGACCGGGTGCATTTTTCCGTCGTAGACACAAACGCGCACGTCTCTTACGTAAGACCCGGTGATGGGCCCCTCCTCCATTTTTGCCATCACCCCCTTCAGGATCGAGGGGATAAAGCGAGTGTCGATCACCCCGCCTACAATGCAATTGAAAAAGGCGAGTTTGCCTCCCCATTCCAGGTCGATGATCTCCCTTCCCCGAACGCTGTAGTCTTCCGGGTCAGGCATGCCTTCGTAATAGGGTTCGACTTTAAGGTGCACTTCGCCGAATTGGCCGGCGCCGCCTGATTGCTTTTTGTGCCTGTAGCTTGCGGTGGCTGCTTTACGGATGGTCTCACGGTAGGAGATGCGCGGCGTTACAAAATCGACATGCAGCCCATACATCTTTTCGAGGAACCACTTGCATACCATCAGGTGGAGTTCTCCCTGTCCTGAAATGATGAGTTGTTTCAGTTCACGGGAATACTGGACATCCAGCGTCGGATCCTCCTGGTGGATCTTGCCGAGTACTTCACCGATCTTCTCGTCATCGTTCTTGCTCTTGGCTACCACCGCCGTGCGTATGCGGGGCTCGGGAAACTCGATAGGCTGTATGGTCTTTTCTTTGCCCTTTTCAGAAAGCGTTTGATTGGTAAAGGTGTTTTTGAGCTTAAGCGTGGCGCCGATATCTCCGGCAACCAGCTTTTCAACCGGCTGGCGGGTTTTTCCGTCCATTATAAAGAGTTGGTTGAACCGTTCGCTTGCTCCGGTTTCAGTATTGACCAGCTCAGACTGCTGCGTCACTGTTCCTGAAATCACTTTGAAGAAAGAGAGTTTTCCCAGGTTGGGCTCGATATGTGACTTGAAAATGAACAGCACCGTCGGTCCTGCCGGATTGTACGGCACTTCTTTACCGTCCGTGGTCAACTCAGGCTTGCACTCCTGCGGCGACGGTGCAACATTATCAATGAAGCCCATCATCCTCCCGCAGCCCATGTTCTTTTTGGCGCTCATACAGAACACCGGGAAGACATCATGATGGATCATCCCTAGTTTCAGGCCCTCCCGCATTTCATCCTCCTGAAGGGTACCTGTCTCAAAGTACTTCTCCATGAGTTTCTCGTCGTTTTCAGCAGCCTTTTCCACCAGGGCATTGTGGAGAGCATTGGCCCTTTCCTTTTCTGCTTCGGGGATGGGAAGCTTCTCCGGTTTGCCGCCTTCTGACGGGAACTTATATACCACCATTTTGAGCAAGTCGACGATGGCGTTGAAGCCCTCCCCGGGGTTGAGCGGGTATTGCATCTGTGTTACGGCATTGCCGTAGCGCTGCTTCAGGGTTGACAATGCGTTGTCAAAGTCTGCTTTGGGATGATCCGCCTGGTTGATGGCAAAAATCACAGGCTTGCGGAATCTCTCCGCGTAGTTCCAGATCAGTTCGGTGCCCACTTCCACGCCATGCTGTGCATTGATGACCATCACACAGGTGTCCGCCACGCGCAGGGAGGAGATCATCTCTCCGGCAAAGTCGTCAAAGCCGGGCGTGTCGATGATATTGATCTTGTAGTCCCGCCATTCGGTGTGAAGGCTGGTGGCAAAAACAGAGTTGCCGCGTTCCTGTTCTATTTCGTGGTAATCTGAAACCGTGTTCTTGCCTTCTATTGTCCCGCGGCGGTGGGTGATGCCGGCTTCAAACAGCATATCCTCCGCCAGGAGGGTCTTTCCCGACTTGGGGGCGCCCAGCAGGGCGATGTTTTTGATGTGTTTGTCGTCGTAAACTTTCATGGTTCACACTTTTTGTGGATAACTTCAATAAACTAGCGCCAGTTCCGGTGTGTCATTCCAGAATGTTGAAGGAAGGTTAAGTTAACCAAAAAACTCAATTGTAATAGGTGCATCATTTACCAGCGGGAAGTGCCACAGGTTCTTTTTCTAACAATTCCGGGCAGAATTCACAGCCTTTGACCTATGGATGGTTATAGGCTGTTACCTGCAATGACTTTATAGACCCGGTATTAACGGATAGGTGAAAGTCCTATGCCAGTCCTTTCTGAAAACAGGATAAAAGTTAACTTTACTTAGGTCCTACTCTGCACATTGGCATATGGAGGAAGAGACACCGCCCAAAACGTCTGACACAGCCTCTCCGCCGGCCGGAAGGGTCGAGGGCGGGTTTGTTCCTAGCCCAAGTGACGAACGCCTGCCGCCCCAGGATTTGCTAGAGCGCCGTAAACTTGCTTCAGAAATCCGTGAAATCAAGACACGAAACAGGCTGAGCAAGCGAACCTTTTTTCACAACGAGATAAGAACGTGGGTGACGTTGATAGGAGGAACCCTGACGGGATTGGCCACCGTCTTTGGCCTGCTGCTTCCGTATCTGAATCAGCGATCGCAGGAATTGGAATTTAAGGCCACGAACGAGATTATTACGCTGATCAACCAGCTAAGTGACCCTTCGACTCCCAAGAAAGTTACAGCCGCCATGATGTTGACATTGTATGGAACCGACGCGGTTCCCTTGCTCATAAGTCAGCTGGACGTTCCGTGTGTAGTTGGTCCTAAGCTTTTTCCTGAACAACAAATCATTCAGCGTAGCCTTGAGGAGATACTTAGGAAGAACTCCAAGGCTGGCGACCAAATTGTTGATCAACTTGTTCACCAGGGAAGGATAGTATTTGATCGTGAGCTACAAAATTTCCAATGCTTCACGCCCATGGAAAACTTTGTTGTTACGCTAAAAAAATTTGAGTACATCAAGAAGGATACGGTTCAGCTTGTGTTGAATAATTTCAAGAAACAGCTTCTGGATTCTACGCTGAGGGAACCTCCGAAGAAATTGCGCGATGATTTGGTTAAAGAGATTGAAAAAAAATGAAGCCGGCTGTTGTATTGGTTGCACTGCTTTTTGGAACACTCAATGTGTTGGCTCAGGAAAAGAAAAAGGGCGATAGTCTTGTTGTAGAGCAGTCGGCAACACCACCGTCAGAAGCGAAGAAACCAAGAACATTTAATGTCCAAACAGCCAATACAGACGAAAAGTCAACCAATACCTTGGAAGCAAACACGGTGGTAACCAATGTCAGGAACCCGGCAAATACTAGAGCCGGAGTGGTCAATTTTGGAAACAAGAGCAATGACAAGAAAGACAAGGACAAGAATGGCAAATCACAATCCACGAGCAGGCATTATTTGGTCATTTCCTTTGACCACCCTCAGGACCTGACACACCCTTCCATTAAGGTACGTGAAATCCCTCGGGAAGTTTTCCAGGAATTAAAAAGTGCCCACCCTTGGCCCAAGAGACCGGAGGAAAATTTCCAGATGAAATCAAGTGAATGGTCTGAGGGCGCATCTGTCCTCAATGCGGGGAATGAAAGACCTGAACTTGCCAGCTTCGAGTTATTTAATGAGCCCGAGGGAAAACACAAGCCAAGCATACACGGCTTTTTGCTTAAAGTAACAATTGATATACCCGTAGCCGCGCCAGAATTCTGGAAAATTGAATTCAGTGTTGCCCCCATGGTGAAGCCAGAGGATGCTAATAACGTGGACGATGGGGACTACATCAAGTGTGTGAAAAGCACCACGTTCACTGCCGATAGCGTGGCGAAGCGAATGGTAACTTATATGAAAGAACATCGCCAACAATTTGCCAAGGCTACAAACTCTAAACACTAACGTCATGAGAGTTGTCAGCATTGGCACGGTCATTCTCCTGCTGAACGCATTCGCCGTGGAAGGACAGCCTGGGGAACCAACCACCTTTCGGGTCGTGATAGAGGCCATGGACGACACGCTCTTTGCCAAGGGTTGGTTCTATCAGGTGGCTTCAAGAATTCAACGCAGCAAACCCGAACTAAAGTTTGATGAGTCGGGAAGAGCCGGCAATCCTAATAATGTGATTGAGGTTAGGATTTCGCAATCGCCAAAAAACAGGGAAGCGTTCCTGGTGCGCCTCAGCAATCAGGAGGTGGTGACTGCAGGTGTTTTAGACATAGACGCGGCTGCAACAGCACTTGGATCAGCATTATCGAGGCGACGGGCAACCCAAACATCAATCCAACAAATAGTTGTATGCTATGATTTGCATGGAACACCAATTGATCAGACAAAGTTTGATCCAGACCTGGAATCCTGCCTCAATGAATTTGGCAAACGCGTGACAAGGGAGAAAATACACGAGTTTGCTGTTTCATGCGATCTAAAAGCTACTGAGGGAGCCTATCGAATAATCGGCACCATTCTGGCTAATCCCCAACCTACCATCAGCAGCCCGATCTGGCTCAAGAAGGCGGAAAACTTGCAGAAAGATTTCTTGCTGGATCAGAAATTTGAGTCAGCTGATAACAAAATCTCGATTGACCTTCGACGGCTCAAGATACCCGCGCAAGATTTTGGCAAATACAAACAAGTATGTACCGAACTTCGTCGTGACTTGGCAGCACTTCTCACTACCGAGTCAACATGGCTGGAAAAGGTAAGCCTGAGGCAAACAGAACCCATTAAGGAGGCGCTTTTGTTTTCCGACAAACTGATCAAGGAGGGAAAGGGAGAATTGGCACGAATCCTGTGCACTTCGCTCCTTCAACGGGGGAAGGCAAACGCGTACCCCAGGGTGAAACGTTACAATCTGGCCGAACTTTATGTCAGAAGGGCAAGGGTTTACGAGCTAAACAGTGAATTCCGAAATGCGCGCGCTGATTACGACTCAGCTCGGCACGCTAATGTAAAAAGCGTGCCGGCATCGGTGGGACTGGCTCGTACGCAGCTGATGGATTCAACGTTAAAGTCAGCAAAGGCGACCCTTGATGGCATCAAACCCCTGGCCGAAAACGATGTGGACTTCCAGCTTGCATACGGCGACTTGTACTACAAGGACAACAAAATAGAAATGGCCAAGGGCTGTTACCTGAAGGCATGGGCGTTGGACACGTTGAACGAAAAGGCGCGCTTAAGGCTGGCAGAAATATTCTTTGAACAAGCGAATGAAATAGAGGAAGACTATCATAAGGCAGTGACATACTATGAGAGGGCTATTTCCTTCGACGATTCAAATGCTGAATACTACTATTCTAAAGCCTATGCACTGATGAACCTCGATAGCGCGGGCGCTGCGGTAAAGGCATATCAGGCCTCGATTGAACGCGATCCCTCAGACGCCAGGAAGTACTTTGCGCTGGGTTACGCTTATCATTCCATTGATTCAATCGACGAAGCCATTGAGAATTATACTTGGGCCATTCAAATGGAGCCTGATTTGGTGGAGGCATTGAACAATCGATCAGTGCTGTATAGGATTCGCGACCAGTTCAAAGAGGCTATCCATGACGCCAATCAGGCGATTGAGGTTGACCCGGAATATTCGCTCGCATACTATAATCGTGCGCACGCACTGCAAGACAGTGGCAAATACGAATCCGCCATAGCGAGCTACAATGATGCGATCGGACTAGACACTGGTTACATGATTGCTTACTTCAATCGCGGAAAGTGTCACTATTTCATCAGGGAGCATCGGCAAGCAGAATCTGACCTTCGACACTATGTGACCAATACGCAAGCAGAAAACGTTGATTCTTCAGCATACTATTTCTTGGGCGTCTCTGCCTATCGAAATAACAATAATGAAAGGGCAATCGCAGATCTTTCAGCCTACATCATTTGGAGAGGAGATGACTATTATTATTGGTCCTTCTACTATCGTGCGAATGCTTACCGTGCAAAAGCCGGTCTAGACACAGTACTTCAAAAGGCGGCGGCAATTGACTATGAGAAAGCGCTAACGGTTAGGCAAAGCCAGGATGCATCTTTTGAATTGGCCTCCGTCTATCACGATCTAAAGAAATATGAACGGGCATTGGTAAAGTCGCGCGAAGGCATCGCATCAGCGGAGGCCGCAAAATTGACCCCGTACCCGGAGTTCTTTGGCAATATGGGATGGTATCAATACTGCTTGCGCGACTACGCTCAAGCCCTTGAGTCCAGCCATGAGGCTATTAGACGCGATCCGAAGCTGCTGTATGTGCGTTTCAACATTGCGCTGATCCACCTGGCAGATGGTCATCCCTCGGAAGCAAGAAAGAAGTATGGAGAGGCGATAAGCCACTTGCGAAAAGGAAACTATTACGAGTCAGACGGGGAGACAAAAGCCAAATTGCTTGAAACATTAGGTATGGTTGACCTTAGAGAGCTTCGGGAGCAAACTCAATCAAACCCGACGATGGTTGCCGAAATCAACAAGATAATTGGTTACCTGGAAAGTGAGGCTGCGAAGCTGAAGTAAATGCGGCTATTTCCTCAGTACTTGCATCTCGACTCTTCGGTTCATTGCGCGGTTTTCCTCGCTATCATTAGGTACGCGCGGTCGTGTTGGGCCGTATCCAACTTCTAAAATCCTGTTTTTAGAAATCCCTTGATTGACCAGATATCGCTTGACCGTCTTAACTCGATTTTTCGATAGTTTGACCAAATCCGGGCCCCGGTTGTCCGTATGTCCCTCAAGCTGAATTTCCATCGAAGGGTATTCATTTAGGATGGCAACCAACCGGTTCAATTCTGGGAACGATTTCCTCGTCAGGCGCGCCATCCCTTGCTCAAAATAGACGTTGTTCAATGGGATTGTTACACCTGATTCGATAGGGGCCAGGTACAAATCCGCAAACAGTTCTTTGTAGTGTCCGGGTTCATCGAGAGTGAGGTTCGTACTTACCGGAATGTAGCCCGACGCCGAGGCAAAGATGTCGTAACCGTTTCCATAGGGTAAGACCAAGTTAAACTCACCATTTGCCGGATTCGAGAGGGCCTGGCCCAGCGCTGCATTGGTTCCCTGGTTATTAATAGTGATGCGGGCATGTACAGGCTCCTTTGACTTGAAGTCCAATACCCGTCCAATCACAAGGACAATTGGTTGGGGTCGCAATTCCGGCGGTAGCGCGATGCGAATGATGTCTGACCTTCCAAAGCCTCCCGTGTTTGAAACCAGGTAGGCAAATTCACCAGATGCGGGGACAACTGCATGCGCTTCAAATCCTATGGTGTTTAGGTCGGGACCCATGTTGACCGGTGTGCTCCACTTTATCCAGGTATCATCTAGCCGACGGCTCATGAAAAGATCCATGTTGCCGTACCCAGGTCGGCCATCACTTGCAAAGTAAAGGGTGATTCCGTCGGCGGCAAGGAATGGCCCTACTTCATTACGGGCTGTGTTTATATCCGCACCAATGTTAAACGGTTTACACCACTTTCCAGCTGAGTCTTTTACAGAAACAAAAATGTCACGTTCAGTTACTTTGGCCCGGTAATAAAGGTTTTCCTTGTTGCTACAGGTAATGAACATGACTTTGCCATTTGGAGAAAGGCAAGCCTCAAAATACGCTGAGCGGTTTGAATAGTTAATTCCCATCTCGACCGGGTCCGTCCAGCCCGTTGCGGTACGATTACGAACAAAGAATTTCCCTTGGGAAGCGAACACAAAACTGTTCTTGTCGGTGCTAACGGAAAGGACGTTGCCATTAATGGGTGAACCAAGCTCTGCAGCAAGGCTCCACGCTTGACCATCAAAAGTAGAAGAGAGGTAATCCTCACCTTCACGGGCTCCCTCGGAACTGATTACTTCGTGTCTTCGTTCGAAGTAAAGGGATTTGCCATCGGCTGAAATCCTCGGCATAAGTTCGTCAGCGGGGGAGTTGACGTTTGCACCCAGATTCTCTCGGACGGATCCACGCTTAAGCCCATCAGGGAGAATGATGGTGAGCCCGGGTTGCGCAAACCGAAGGTCGTCAACCTCCAGGGTCATCGCACCCGAGCCGATGATGCCGATTTCCGAACCGCGCCAGCGGAAATAAGGCATGGATCTCACAGCCTGTCCGTTGATAAAGAATGATAGGTTGTCCCCGGATTGTTTCACTTCAATAATATTCACTTGCCCCGATGGCTTGACATGAGGAGTGGACGTCCAGTTCCCAACGGGTGTTTGCTTGAGGGCCTGCTCCATTGCAGTATTGGAGATGTAATAGAAACCCTGCGATGAGATCTGAAAGCAATTGTAATCTCTTTCTGTTGCGTCGTCGTAACCCCAGACAACTCCAATTCCGACATTGCTTGCACCATTCAACTGCCTCAAAGACACCTTGAACTCAAAGTCGCGCTGAAACTCAAGGAATGGGGATATCACTGTAGTCCATCCGCCCTCTGGTAATTTCATGACCAATTTGCCATCGACCAATTGCTGCGACCCTCCATTGCTTTCACCTAACCACCAATTCATACGGTTATCATCAAAAGTATCAACGATCTCGTAAGGTTGACAATGGCAAGCAAGAAAGAATCCAGGCACCAGAAACGTGAACAGCATCGCAAGAGGTGTCCTTTTTTCTTTTTCAGTCCAACGATTTCCAAACATCAACATAATGGACCGGACTAGCGGGGCCTGGTTGGCGAACTTGAATTTAATAATCTCCCACTGAAAGGCAGAACATACATGCTGAAATTCAGGAACAAAATAGGATATTTGGACTGCCCGGTTAAGCAAACCCCGGCAAAGACTTCTATGAAAAAGCTGCTCATTTTTGGAGCGCTCGCAGCAACATCGATTGCCGGAGCCCAATCATTCGAAGGCACCATTCACTGGAGCATGTCCATGCAGTTCACCGATCCGGCGATGCAGGCACAAATGGCCGAGGCTCAGGCAAAAATGAATGACCCGGAGGTGCAGGCGCAGATGAAGGAAATGGAAGCGAAAATGAATGATCCGGAGATGAAGAAAATGATGGAGCAGAACCCGCAGATGAAAGCTGCGATGGAGAATGCGATGAAGATGGCCAAGGGCGGTGGTATGAACAGCATGATGCCTTCTGGCATGATGATCAGGATCAAGGGAAACAACTCTGCAACTGTCATGGAAGGCGGCCCGGTTGATGGTATGGAGATACTCCATCGGGACGGTGAACAGTCGGTTCGGATTAACCGGAAGGAGAGCACCTGGTCAAAAGTACCGGAGGGACAGGCCGGACCGGAGCCGGAAATGACCGTCACCAGGGGCACACAAACTGCAAAAATCCTTGGCTACACCTGTCAACAATATATGGTGCAAGTAATGGCAGGTGGGCAGACGATAAACCAGGTGATGTGGACCACCACTGAGATCAAGGATCTCAACATCAAGTCCCTGTCACGACAGCGCAACACGCAGGGCCAGCAGCTTTTTTCCGACAAGATTGCCGGCATTCCGCTTAAGATGGAAGTAACGATGCCTCAGGGCAACATGGTAATGGAGGTGAAGGAGATCAAGCGGGAGAAACTTAGCGATTCCGACTTTTCGGTTCCTTCCGGGTTTAAGGAAGTGAAGTTCCCTTAAAAAAAGTTGTCAGGCTGAACTTGTTGAAGTCTTGTCGAAAGGCATGCCCAGAGCGCAGCAGAAGGGCTATTGCTGGGCGGTAGCTTCCTTTTCAGCAGGTTGTGCCTGCCTTGCCCCGTTGTTGTAGCCAAGAACTTGCATCATACTCTCGGCACTTTGCTCAGGTGCGAACAGACGGGTGACGATTTCACCTTCGTCATTGCGCGTGATCAGTACGTGCTTGGGCGCCGGCACCAGGCAATGCTGGATACCGCCGTAGCCGCCGAGAGATTCCTGGTAGGCGCCGGTGTGGAAGAACCCGATGAAGAGCCGTTCTTCGTCGTTGATCATCGGTAGGAATACTTCGGCAATATGGGCTTCTGAATTGTAGTAGTCCATGCTGTCGCACGTGAGGCCGCCCAGGTTAACTTTGTGAAATGGATCATCCCATTTATTGAGCGCAAGCAGGATGTATTTCTGGTTGAGTCCCCAAGCATCCGGCATCTGTGTAATGAAAGAGCCGTCGATCATGTACCAAAGCTCTTTGTCGTTCTGCAGCTTTTGGTCCACCACGGAATAGAGTATGGCGCCGCTCTCGCCAACTGTAAAGCTTCCAAACTCGGTAAAGATGTTGGGCACCGGAACGTTATTCTTGTCGCAGATCCACTTGATGTTCTCAACGATCTGCTCGATCATGTATTTGTAATCGTAAGTAAAAGTGAGCGAGGTTTTGATGGGGAAGCCGCCGCCTATGTCAATTGAGTCCAGCGTATCGCAGATCTTTCGAAGTTCACAGTACTTGAAGATGAAGCGGCTCAGTTCGCTCCAATAGTAAGCCGTATCCTTAATCCCGGTATTGATGAAGAAGTGCAGCATCTTCAGTGAAACCTTCTGACTTGTCGCAATCTTCTCCTTGTACAGCGGAACGATATCGCTGTAGCGTATTCCGAGACGCGAGGTGTAGAATTCGAACTTGGGTTCTTCGTCAGACGCCACACGGATGCCTACCTGGTAAGGTACGTTGACTTTTGATTCGTATACATCGATCTCACCAAGCGTATCGAGAAGCGGAATGCAGTTGTGAAAACCGTCGTTGATCAGGTTTGAGATGTTATCGGTATAGACGGGCATTTTGAACCCATTGCAAAGGACAAAAACATCCTTGTCAACCTTTCCACGTTCGTAAAGTGAGCGGACAATATTGATATCAAAACCCGAACTGGTTTCGATATGCACGTTGTTTCTCAGCGCTTCTTCAAGCACGAAAGAGAAGTGCGAGGATTTGGTGCAGTAACAGTAGGTGTATTTCCCGTTGTACTTGAAGCGTTCCATGGCGTTGTTGAATGTCGCCTGGACAAAACGGATATTCTCGCTGATGCGCGGAAGGTAGGTGAGTTTGAGCGGTGTGCCGAACTCCTTGATGATTTCCATCACCGGAACATCATTGAACAACAACTCATGTTCCCAGACTTTGAACTCCTCCTGCGGAAACTCGAAGGTCTGTTCAATGAGCTCGCGGTAACTCTTCATCTCCCTCTACGCTGGTACATAGTCGGGGCAATATTGGAATAATTTTGCCATCTTTGCAATACACTTCCCGGTATGCAAGGCCTCCGATTCCTTCCCCGTCTCACCTCCCTGCATGCCCTGCCCGACCACTGAGGCAGGACAGATTCCCGTGGGGTCTGTTTTGTGTTTTTGGGTCTTAAATCTGTCCTTCTGTGAGCGAGAAAATCAAAATCATCCAGGTGAAGTCCGAGATTGGCGCCGGTACGCGGGGTGCTAGCCTGGGTGTGGAGGCTATGAAAATTGCCAGCCTGGATCTGAAATCTGACTTTTTCCGGAAGCACGAAGCAGTGGAGGTAGAGAATGTTAATGAACTGCTTTTCAACAGCGCAGAGCACGCCTATGCCAAGTTTATCGACGGGGTGCTTATCATGGAGGAGCGCGTCTGCCTGGAGGTGTACGAACAAATCTTTGACGACTTTTTCCCCCTGGTGATAGCCGGCGACCACAGTACGGCATACGGAACCATCGCAGGGATCAAGAAGGCCCATCCAAAAAAACGACTGGGTGTGATCTGGATCGACGCCCATGCTGACCTGCACTCGCCCTACACTACGCCCTCTGGAAACATGCACGGCATGACACTCGCAATGGCGTGCGACCTCGACAACCTTGAGTGTAAGATCAATGACCCGAAGGGTGAAACCATCGAGTACTGGGAACAGATCATGAACGTCGGAATGCCGGGTGCAAAGATCTATCCGGAAGACCTTGTCTTTATTTCCATGCGCGACATGGAAAAACCGGAGAACTACCTCATCAATCGCTTTGGCATTCCGAATTGGACGCCGGAGGAAGTAAAACGACTTGGCGCCGCAACAGTCGCAAGTGAAGCGCTCCAATACCTGGACCATTGCGACTTGTTGTATGTTTCATTTGATGTTGACAGCATGGACAGCCGCATATCATTGGGCACGGGTACTCCTGTGCCAAATGGCCTCACCGTTGAGGAAGCAAGGACTCTCAACCTTGAGCTTGCGAAAAGCCCGAAGCTATGTGCGTGGGAAATTGCCGAAGTAAACCCCACTCTCGATACGCAGAACAGCATGGCTGAAAGCGCGTTTGAAATCATGGAAGCAACGGCGAAGGTTATTCTCTCCAAGACGGCGAATCAGCCGCAGGAGGCAATCTAGCGCGATCACTGACTACCCGCACCTGACCACTATTGCCTCAGGAACAACACACGCTCAGCGCGACTCACGCTCACCTCAAGCGCAACCACTTTTCCTTTCTTATCGCGTTTGAACTCATACATGTCTTCTCCATCGGCGAAGAAGCCATCGTAGAATGAAGGTTCCAATTTCCAGGAACCCGTCGGGATTTGATTTACAATCAGCGTGCCTTCCTTCAATTCAATTCTATAGGTGGCATTGGCTTCATACGAATGATAAGTTCCGGCAAGGGTCTTAAGGTAGGCAGGCGTCGTGTCAGGCGGCGTGACCCTGACATAGGTGAATGTGTCAACGGGTGAGTTTGTCATCAGGTGTCCGTTCTTTTTCATGATCCAGTAAGTTCTGTCGCGGAGAAGGGTATCCGGGTGAAGAATGGCAAATGGTCTGTCGTTGTAAAAAATCTTGCCATCCTTAATGGTCAGCGTTACTGCATCGAATGTCCGGATGGCCCTGAAGGACCCCCTCGTACCGCTTGCGTGACCAACCCGAAAGGGCGCCAACAGAACCCCAGTCTTTCAGTCCGGAAGTGTGATTCATGAGGTGCCTGATGGTGATTGTCTTGTCATAGACCGGGACTTCGGGCACATATTTCCGGATATCATCATCCAGGGAGAGTTTCCCATCCTGTTCAGCAGCAGGATAGCTGCCGCCGTAAACTGCTTGGATACCGAACCAGCCTCGAAAATGGTTGCTGTGGTGTTTGGCACGTTGTGCTCCAGGTCAGCCAGCCCGAAGGACTTGTGATAGATCAGTTTGCCGTTACGCTCCACGGCAACGGAAACCCCCGGAGTCGCATTGTTGTACCGGCTGAACATTTTGTCGATAAGTTGAATTGAGTCGGCTGAAAGCTGGCCGAAGGATTGGGTGCAGAAAAGCACCAAGAGCGCTGCAATTATTGGTTTCATCTTAATCCCAAGATGGCGAATTCAATTTTCAAATTCTCAAATTTTCAAATTGACTCCCTATCTTCGGGCCAAAACCTGACCCATGAGCCGCCCCATCTCCGCTTTTATCGAAAAACATTTTCGCCACTTCAACGCAGCCGCGATGGTGGATGCTGCGAAGGCCTACAAGAAGCATATTGCCGATGGCAGGAAGATGATGCTGACATTGGCCGGGGCCATGAGCACGGGGGAACTGGGCATCAGCCTGGCGGAAATGATCAGACAAGACAAGGTACACATCATTTCCTGCACGGGAGCTAACCTGGAGGAAGATATCATGAACCTTGTTGCGCATACGCACTACAAGCGGATACCCAACTACCGCGACCTTACCCCCGAGCAGGAGTGGGACCTTCTGAAAAACCATCTCAACCGGGTAACCGACACGTGCATACCGGAGGAAGAGGCCTTTCGGCGAATCCAGGATCACCTTCATAATATATGGAAGGAGGCAGAAAGCAAAGGTGAGCGCATGTTCCCGCATGAATACATGTATCGCTTGCTGAACAGCGGCGTATTGAGGGAGCATTATGAAATTGACCCGAAGAATTCCTGGATGATCGCCGCGGCGGAGAAGAACCTCCCGATGGTCGTACCTGGTTGGGAAGATTCCACGATGGGCAACATCTTTGCATCATTTGTGATTACCGGCGAGTTGAAGGCTTCAACCATGAAGTCGGGTATCGAGTACATGGCCTGGCTGGCTGACTGGTACACGAAGAATTCAGGTAAAGACGGAATCGGGTTCTTCCAGATCGGCGGAGGCATTGCGGGCGACTTTCCGATTTGTGTGGTTCCCATGCTGCACCAGGACCTTCAACGTACAAGCATTCCTTTCTGGAGTTATTTTTGTCAAATCAGCGACAGCACCACCAGTTACGGTTCTTATTCCGGAGCAGTCCCCAATGAAAAGATTACGTGGGGCAAACTCAACGTAGATACTCCGAAGTTTATCGTTGAAAGCGATGCAACGATTGTGGCGCCGTTGATGTTTGCATACATCCTCGATATGTAGCCCTCGGTCCTTACGCGGATCAATCGCAGTCGTAGGACAAAGTTCCTGTAAGTGTCGAAGCCCCGGACCCGGTCACGGTCGAAGGAAAACCATAGGCGTTGTACGTGAGCGCAAAGTTAGAAACAACAGCACCCACTGTACTCTTTATAAGGTTGTTGTCTGTTTGTGTAGGGAAGTGAGGGAAAATCACCTTGAAGGGATTGGGATTACTGTCGTACTCGTAGAGGTAAGTTGCGGTAGTGCTGGTGCTGGTGTACACCTCCTTTGAGAAGTTGTGGGTAGTTGTGTTAGGATACTCAAAAGTGGTGCTGGCCGTAGGGCTGTACGTGATCATCACCAACTGCCCTGTGGCATTGTATGAATATGTGGTCGTTACTCCGTTGCTGGTAGACGAGAGCATTCTGTCTTCGCTATCGTACGCGTAGGAAGTGAGGGTTGAAACGCCGCTTTCAGTATGTGTACGGCTTATCAAAAAGCCATTAGTGTCATAAACATAATCCGTGTAATAGCTCCCGGACGTGCCTGTGGCGTCAACGCTGACCAGCCGATAGTCGGTATCGTACCAATAGTTAAATGTTTGTGAGGAACTGGACGTGTTGCGCTGATAGGTCCAAAGGAGGCAGGCGATGACGAGGTCTTTAGTACTGGTTGCAGTTTGCCCGCCAACCGTAACGGTGATAGGGCCGCTGGTCGTTCCCGGTAGAATTTCAATGACCAGTGAAGTGGCTGTCGCGCTGGTAGCAAATTGGACCTTTCCATTCACCTTGATCATGTTGTCTACGGGCTTCGTACTGAAATTGAAACCCGAAATGGTCACCGCCCCCCCGATTGGTACCATCTGCGGCTTGAACCCGGTTATAGAAGGGATAGGCGCTGGTTCATCCTTGTCGCAGGATATTGACAGGAGCGCCAAGAAGGCAATTAGAAGCCTTGTCCGCATTTTCATATTCCTGAATGGGAATTGAATATAGCGGATCAGGTTGATTCCGACAACTGCCTGCAGATGCCCTGGATGGCTTCTGAATTCCAAATCCGGCTATCTTGCGGCCCGTAACCGGTGTGCATGTCCATCGATCAACAGCTGCGTTCTGAAATTGAGGAGACCATCGTGGGTCTCTTCGGTCAGCCGTTTCCAGCCCTTCAATTACAGCCCACCAATCAGGAGTTCGAGGGATCACATACCCTGGTTTGTTTCGCAATAACAAAGCTGTCGAAGAGGAATCCCGAGGAGACTGCCCGGATGGTCGGCGAAAAACTGGTTGGGGGCAAGCTTGTTTCAAAATTCAATGTGGTCAAGGGATTTCTTAACATCACGATTTCGGATGAAGCCTGGCTCGGAGCGCTTAAGGAAATTGTTAATGATGAACACTATGGCCGCCGGCCAGCCAATGGGCTTGAACTGATGGTTGAGTACAGTTCTCCGAACACGAACAAGCCGCTTCATCTCGGGCACTTGAGAAACAACTTCCTTGGCTACGCTGTGGCAGAAATCCACAAAGCCATTGGCTACAATGTGCACAAGGTGCAGATCATCAACGACCGCGGCATTCACATTTGCAAGAGCATGGCAGCCTGGGAGCTCTCAGGCGGCGGCGAGACACCCGAGTCAAGCGGGGTGAAAGGAGACAAGTTGGTTGGCAAATACTATGTGGAGTTTGACCGGGTTTACAAAGCGCAGGCAAAAGAACTTATTGCAGAAGGTCGTTCAGCGGATCAAGCGGAGAGGGAAGCGCCTATAATGAAAATGGCCGTAGACCTCCTGCAAAAGTGGGAGGCAAGAGATCCTGGTACTATTGCACTTTGGAAGAAGATGAACTGCTGGGTCTATGAAGGCTTTGAGGCGACGTATCGCCGTATGGGAGTCGATTTTGAGAAACTGTATTACGAATCGGAAACGTACCTGCTGGGAAAAGAAGAGGTGCTGAAGGGTGTGAAGTCCGGCGTGTTTTTCAAGAAAGCGGATGGTTCGGTATGGGTTGACCTTTCTCCGGACGGATTAGACCAAAAAGTGCTGCTTCGTGCTGATGGCACCAGCGTTTATATGACCCAGGATATAGGGACTGCGATCCTTCGTTTCCGGGACTTCCCCAAAATCGAGGGGCAAGTGTACACTGTGGGTAATGAGCAGGAGTATCACTTCAAGGTATTGTTCCTGATTCTCGCAAAACTAGGCTACGAGTGGGCCAGGAAATGTTATCACCTGTCTTACGGAATGGTGGACTTGCCTGGCGGAAAGATGAAAAGCCGTGAAGGAACCGTCGTTGATGCAGACGACCTGATGGAAGAAATGGTTACTGACGCTGCAGTACAAACTGCGGAGTTAGGTAAGACGGAGGGAATGTCAAAGGAGGAGGTTGCGTCGCTGACGGAAATGATCGGACTTGGTGCGCTGAAGTATTTCTTGTTAAAAGTCGATCCGAAGAAGCGAATGCTATTCGATCCCGATGAAAGCATTTCACTTCAGGGGCATACGGGACCGTTCATTCAGTATACGCATGCCCGGATCAGGGGGATGCTGCGGAAGGCAAATGACACCGGTTACAGGTCACCCGTTTCCGATGAAGCTTCTGAGGGCAGGCCGGCTACCGGTAACCAGTCGCTTCACGAGTTGGAAAGGAATGTTATCATCAGGCTCAGCCAATATCCGTCCAGGCTCACAGAGGCTGCCAGGGAGTATTCACCGGCAGTGGTGGCGAACTATATCTACGAACTTGCGAAGGACTACAACCAGTTCTACCAGGCCATCCCTGTGCTTCAGGAGCCGGACGCTGCCAAAAGATCATTGCGGCTTGCCTTTACCAGGGCTTGCGCGGACGTTATCCGCAGCGGCATGAGCATACTAGGCATCGGGGTTCCAGACAGGATGTGATCTGACTCACTAAACAAAGCGATCGTCGGCCACTGAAAGCCTCATGTCGCATCAATCAACCGTTTAACGGAAATCCGGCATCAGCCGGGGTTACCTTGTCGTTCTTGTTACTACACCCGCACCCCTGATGACCCTGCCCCGATGGGCGATCGCCCTGTCAGCATCAATACTATGTTCCTGTTCACGTGGTGCATTTCAACCGGTTAATGTCGGTCGGGAGTATGGCGACCCTGTTCCATTGATGGTTTCGCACATTGGGAAGGGAAGTCGACACTACCCCTTGCAGAACGTCATTTGCTTCGACTACCTGTGCCGAACAAAAAGAGGAAAATCCAGGGCTATGCGGCAGATCAGCTTTGCGGATTTCAAGAAGCGAATTGAAAAGAATGCAAAAAAAGGAGTATACAAGGACCCTAAAGCAAAACCATCCAAGAAGGATTCCATCGTTGTTCCAAAAGACACTGTTGTTATCGCTTCGTCGGCCCCTGCGCTGCCGCCTCCTGACCCCGTTCTTAAATCAGACAGCCTCATCGTTCTAAGCGATCTGCTTTTTGAGCTCAACAGTGCGAAGCTCCGGAATGAACATGTTGCTGCCCTGGATTCTCTTGCCAAGTTCCTGAAATCGCATCCAACCATCAACGTTTCGATAACCGGTCATACCGACAGCACCGGCACGGAACGCCACAACGTGGGACTTTCCACACGGCGGGCTGAGGGAGTATCCGACTATCTCGTCAACAGTGGTGTCGATTTCAATCGCATTGCGTTCGAAGGCTTTGGAAGTTCGCGCCCCATTGCCAGCAACCGAACTGAATCCGGCCGGCTGAGAAACAGGAGAGTTGAGATTCTCTTAAAAAAACCGGAATGATGAATCAGTGACTGAGCAGTTCGAGTGTTCTTGTGTCACCTTCACCGTTGAAGTACTTCTTCAATACCAGCCTGAACACTTCTTCTTTGGGATCTGCGGCCTCAAACAGGGTCATGCATGACCGGCACTTCAAATCATCTGGCGTTCCCAATATGGCGGTGGCATCGTTTCCCGGCAGTTCCTTGAGCGCCTGGCTGATTTCCCTTAGACGCAGGCCCAGTACAGGATGCTTGAGGAATGCCTTTGCCTCCTCCAGGTCCCTGATTCCGTATTCGACAGAAAGGCTGCTAAACCCCAGCCCGGCAAGTTGAGGGAAGATGTACCACATCCAATGGCTTCGTTTGCGGCCTGATCTGATTTCAGCCAGGGCCATCGGATAGTGTTTTGCCTGTGCATCAATAAAGCGGGAAAGGTTGTCAGGCATTGGGCGGTATCTTGTCACGAGTTTCCGGTCTGTCAACCAGGTACATGAAGGCGGGCCTTAAACTAATCTACAACAAAAAAAAGGCTTTCCTTCTTGTACGGCGGGCAGGCACGAATTGCCGGGAATTGGTGCTGGTGAATTCACTAACTTCCTGCTCAACTCAAAGCTTTGCTTGTATGGATCGTCGCAAATTCCTGTTCAATTCCGCGCTCGTCGGAACCAGTTCCCTTCTTGCGCAATGTTCGAGACCGCTTTCGGCGAAGGACGCACCGGCGGAGGTGGCAGTCTCCTACGAAACCTGGGATGACATCCGGAAACAGTTTCGGCTCGACCCCAAACGGATTCACATGACCCAGATGTTGCTCGCATCGCATCCTCAGCCAGTGCGCGATGCCATTGAAAAGCACCGTGACTTGCTTGATGAAAACCCTGTTGACTACTATGAATACAACGTCGCCAAGTTTGAGGATGCAGTTCGTGAAAAAGCCGGCGCGTACATGGACGTCGACCCGGAAGAAATCGCCCTGACAGATAGTACAACAATGGGGTTGGCCATGCTCTACCACGGGTTGAAATTGAAGGCAGGTGAGGAGATCCTTACCACCACGCATGATCATTATTCCCATGAAAAAGCGCAGGAGTTTGCCGCCGCCAAAAATGGAGCTCAAATCAAACGCATTAGTTTGTATGATGATCCTGCCCGGGCTACAATCGATGCAATGCTGGGCGCCCTAAGGAGAAATATTACATCAAAGACCAGGATTGTGGCAGTCACACACGTACACTCCTGGACAGGCGTAAAGACGCCTATCGGGGAAATTGCTGCCATGGTGAAAGAAGTAAATGGGTCGCGCTCACAGAAGGATCGGATTTATTTCTGTGTTGACGGTGTGCATGGTTTCGGCGTAGAAGATGTTAACCTCACGGAATCAGGGTGCGACTTTTTCGCTGCGGGCACGCATAAGTGGATCTTCGGTCCGCGAGGCACCGGCGTTCTCTATGGCAGAAAAGACGCCTGGGACATGATCGCCCCGATTATCCCGCCTTTTGAGTTGCCTGTTTATGGCGCGTGGATGGGACAGATGGCCGCCTGGATGGGTGAAAAGTCCGACAAGCCGTTTACGTTCCACGACCTTTGCACACCAGGAGGGTTTCATTCCTTCGAGCATCGGTGGGCGCTTGCGGAGGCGTTTCAATGGCACTCGACCATTGGTAAGAAACGCGTCGAGGAGCGCACACGCGCTTTGAGTAAACGACTGAAGGATGGCCTCAGTGCTATTTCACATGTCAGGCTGCTTACGCCAAAAGACGGAAGCCTTTCGTCAGGTATCAACTGCTTCCTTGTCAACGGACAAGATCCTGAGGAAACAGTGAAGCGACTGTTGGCAAAGAATATCACTGCCAGTGTGACGCCTTACCGGGCCCTCTACGCGAGGCTGACACCGTCAATCGTTAACAATGAACCAGAAGTTGATGAAGTGGTGAAGGTTGTAGAAGGGATTTTGGTTTAGCCCGGCATATTTCTTGTTAATCTTTTCCTTCCGATATTTGGCATTCTATAGATTTAAGCTGCCATGAAAGCCATCTTGCTTTTTTTTGTTGCCTGGACGATGTTGCCAGGCTCCATGTATGATCTTAAGGTCAACTCGATCGACGGCAAACTGGTCGACCTCGGTCAATACAAGGGCAAAACCCTCCTGATTGTCAACGTCGCCTCCAAATGCGGTTATACGCCGCAATACACCGACCTGCAAAAGCTCCACGAGATGTACGGCAAGAAAGTCATCATACTGGGCTTTCCAGCCAACAATTTCAAAGGCCAGGAACCGGGTACCAACGCGGAGATTGCAGATTTCTGCTCAAAAGAGTATGGAATAACGTTTACCATGTTTGAGAAAATCTCGGTCATCGGCGACGACCAGCATCCACTTTACGTTTGGCTGAAAGAGAAAACAGGCCAGGAACCCACGTGGAACTTCTGCAAATACATCGTTAAGCCCGACGGAACGGTGAAATTCTTTGGCCAGAAGGTGAACCCCATGGCGAAGGAAATCCTTGATGAGATCTAGGAATGTTGCTCTTCTCCTTGTTGCAATCGCCGCTGCGGGCATCGCGGCATACCTGACCAACTCACTATCATCCCCAAAAGGACTTGTGGCAAATTCCATCTACGAATTCAAGATCAACGGAATTGACGGCAACCAGGTAGATTTTGCCCGGTTCAAGGGGAAGCAACTGCTTATTGTGAATACAGCGTCAAAGTGTGGTAAGACACCCCAGTATGCCGGCCTCGAACAGCTGCACGAAGAGTATGGTGGCAAAGTTGTTGTCCTCGGATTCCCTGCCAACAACTTTCTCTGGCAGGAGCCAGGAACGAACGGGGAAATTGCCGCGTTTTGTGAGCGCAACTACGGCGTGAGGTTTCAAATGTTTGAGAAGATCTCTGTAAAGGGAGGAGACCAGCATCCTCTCTACCGATGGCTGCAAGTGCGAACCGGAGAGAAACCGGATTGGAATTTTGCAAAGTATCTTGTCAGCGCCGACGGTGAGACGGTTACCTTCTTCAAGTCAAGTGTGCAACCGCTCGATCCATCGCTCATTGGAATAATCAACAAGTGACAAACTGATGATGATTTCCTCCTGGATTGGTGCGTTTCGCCTGCGAACACTTCTGCTCGCGCTTTCATCAGTGAGCATGGGAGGGATTCTCGCTGCTGGTCAGGGAAAATTCCGTGGCGCGGTCTTTGCACTTTGCTGTTTGACTACCGTGCTGCTGCAGATCCTTTCCAACCTGGCCAATGACTACGGCGATTCATTGCATGGCGCAGACCATGACGGCCGCAAGGGTCCCAGCAGGGCGGTACAATCTGGAGCGATCTCACCTGATAGCATGCTAAACGCCATTCGCTTGCTCATAGTCCTCTCACTGGCGAGCGGAATTGGCCTTCTGTTCGTAGCGTTCGGAGCCAGGTACGAACTTCTGCTTGCCTTTTTTGGCCTGGGAGTACTCTGTATCGCGGCGGCCATATTTTACACGATGGGCAGCAAGCCATACGGCTATGCAGGTCTCGGTGATCTGTCCGTACTCATTTTCTTTGGAGGGGTTGGTGTTACAGGGTCGCTGTTCCTGTTCACAGGTGTCTTCTCATTGTTGAGCCTGCTTCCAGCGCTCACCTGCGGGTTGTTTGCCGTAGGCGTATTGAACATCAACAATATGCGCGACATTGAATCTGACCGGCAGGCAGGCAAGCACTCCGTTCCGGTGCGGATCGGAAAGGAGATGGCAGGCAAATACCAGTGGTTCCTCCTTATCGGCGGACTGGCAGCCGCTGTGGTGTACACACTTCAGGACTTCAGGAGCCCCCTCCAGTTTCTCTACCTGTTGTCTTTGCCGGTATTTTTCACCATAGGCAGGGCCGTGATTAAAAAACCCTCGTCCGAGCTCGATCCTTATCTCAAGCGCATGGCACTAGGGACACTCCTGTTCGTGGTGCTTTTCGGGCTTGGCGAACTTATGGCCGGCTGACGAGGTCAATCATTCGGCGGATGGCCTCTCGGTTTGCATCGGAACTCAGCGTTTCAATTACACCTTTCTTCTCGCGCGTGGTCAAGCGCCAACTCAGCGATGCGCGTGTACTGTGTTGACGAATGCTGTCCATGTTTTGGAGAATGGGCAGGTATGACATCGGTGTATACTGGATGTCGACACGATCTATGGGCGCGCGGAACCAGGTGCGCGCATAACCAATCAGATTGTCATTTGTAATATCCTGGAAATTTTCAAAGTTGTTGTATACGCTTGCAATGGGCTGGGTCATGTCGTCCACAATCGAGTTATCTTCTTCCTCTGTTACCGGCGTCAACTTGGGCGAGTCGCGGATAGAAAGGAATACGATGCCTGAGGTATTTTCAGAGATCCACTCGCGGAATGAGTATAAAAACCGTACGGCGTCCATGATGCCGAAATTGTCTGAGATGCCGGCGTCCATAATCCGGATGGCCGGTTGTGTGGGAAGGGTCGTGTTAGGGGTTATGTAAGGAAACGTTGCGTTCATGCGCAAAGCAGAGAGGAATCTCAAACTGGCGCCTCCGTGTTCCTCAAACAAAAGTTGGAAGTCAACGCCACTGAGTTTATGATTGATATAGTCGGGAAAGTTGAGAATATCTGAGTTCATGAAAGCAACTGGTTGTGCAGAAATGTAGAGCTTACGCCCGTCGTTTACGATGGTCGGCGATAGGATCATCATCGGGATCAAGGCATCGGCCTCTGCATCGTGGTAGTCGGAAATGGTCTTTTCCAACATGCCCTCCGTATCAATGTTAAGCTGTTCTTCAAACGTGTAGCCGCGGTCCCGCACGTAGGAGTGGCCCTCATACTCGAACCGCGTGAACCCTACGAAAAGGTCATTGGCAAGCAAACTGAAGATCAGGGGATTGAGGTTGTCTGTAGCGATCTTTTCACGGTGCTCATTGCTGTGGGGGTTCACAGGCTGGCCAAGTTTTTTCCGCAAGACGGCTTCCCTGAAATAGCTGGCTCCGATCAATCCGCCTGATGCCCCTGTGATCAATACACTGTGCTCAATTAACCGCCCGTCCGACAGGCTGTCTGCCGTTTGCAGCGCGGTGAGTGTCCAAAGTGCCGCCCGCTTGCCGCCACCGCTGGCGCAAATAAAAACCATTTTTGGTTTTGTGACTGGCTCAAACTTCTTCTTCCAATTGCCGAGAATCCTCAGGGTGTTCTCGCGTGATAGGGCGATATGCGTACTGTCGGTGTGTTGTTGCAGGTTTTCAATCGAGTAGTTGACGGGAGCCGCGGAGTAGTCAAGGCCAAAGGCGGGATACTTCTTGGTTAGTAACCCTTCACCTACAAAGTGATTCAGGGTAAGGAAGAGGACAAGCGCCGTCGTAACGCTCCATCCGCCAAACCAATATGAAAATGCCCCAGATAGCATTACAAAGATCGTCAGGAAGATCATCGCGCTTGCGGCTGCCGGGAGTTGGAAGGAGGGATAATCCTTAAAAATGCCCAGAATGAGTACCATACCGAAAATGAGCAGTTCGATCAACACGAGGTTGAACATGTTCTGGTCGAAAACCTTCTGCAGCATTTTCTTGTCGTAGAAGTCCCTTTCGTCCCGGACCTTCCTGAACCGCAGGCTGTGGGTTAAGTAGTTGTCGACTCTGACCTGCTTTTTCCGCGCCAGATCCGTCTTTTTCATCAGGCTGGCGCGCGTGATGTTGACCGTCTTTTTGCCGACCTCGTCCAGGCGACATACCATGTATTTGAAAATGTCCTTCTGCGTGAATATGAAATAAACCTGGAGTAGACCAGCCATAAGGGCGACGCCTGCAAGGAAGCCGGATATTTGAAGAACCAGTTCTATTCCTGAGGTGTATTCATTTTTGATTTGAAAGCTGATAATCTGGTAAAGGTAGATGATGAAGAAGGTGGCGGGGATAATACCGTTGTTGAGGCTGAATTTGGTAAAGGGGTTCTTCAGGGCGGCAATGAAGCTGAACCGGTGGGCATCGCTGATGTAGCAGGTGATGTTAAACGCAGCAGTGAATCCCGAAACCATGATCCCAATGATCAGGAAGCTGGAAAAACTGACTTCGTTCTTGTACTCAGGGTCTAGAAAGAGGTATGGTATGCCAAGGTACTTTCCAAAGTTACCCGTGATCATGGCAAACAAGATGATCCAGCACAAAATGAGTACATGATTGCGCCGCAGGTTGTTCAGCAGCAGCTGGATGGGGAAAGAATAGAAGAGGTCTTGTGCTAACCGGGAGACAAACGCCATAAGGGGTGTGGCGAATTTAGCGAAAAACGGCAACTGAACCGTCCCTTATTCCAGCCTACTTTCCGAAGTCGGTGATTTGCGTACCTGTCAACAGCAACCAGTTACCGGTTCGATCAGGGATTGCGCTTCCCCTTCAAAGGGAAACTACCGAACGACCCAAGGGTCATGGTACCAGCCATTTCGTCGCCGGTGATAATGGCTTTTACTGAGACGGTGGTTGTGTTCGGTCCCAAAGCGAGGTCGTAGGTATAGGTGAGTTCGTTCCCGCTAACCGCAATAGTCTTCACCGGGATTTCACGATTCATCCGGCTGCTGATAACCACCCCTGAGTATGCCTCTCCCTCTTTACGAATAGTGAGTGTACCTCCGCCGCCCTGGGGGGACTCAAGTGTGTAGGTCCAGGTACCCTCTGCCTTTACCACAGCGGTGGGATCAGATGCTGGATTGGTCGCAGGTGTTGTTCCCGCAGGCTGTGAGGAGGCAGCGCCCGCAGGAATTGTTGTTGCGGGTCTTGCGACGCCAGCACCACCTGTCATGACCGGGGCTGCCTGGCCACCACCGCCCTGGATGCCACCACCTCCGTCACCACCGCCTTCACCTTCTTTCAGGTCGTCGTTGTTGATAGAGCGTCTCCTGCGACGGCCGCCGTCGAAACTCATCTTGCCAATGCGGTAGCTGAAGGTGATTTTAAAGTTCATGTTGAACAGTTCAGAAACGCTTTTCTGGCTGATGAGAGGAGATTCGGTTGTGTTAACGATGCGCAAGCTCGAGGTTAGGAATTGTTCAGCGCCAAAGCCGATGCCTCCCTTCTTGTTGGTGAACTCCTTTCGAAGCGCCAGGCTGTAGTAGTAGAAGTTTCCTGCGGTACCCTGCACAAGCACCTGGGGACTGCGGTAGAAACCGAAGAACTGGAATCCCCATCCGTTCTTGATAGTGTAGTTTCCGAAGAACCGCAAATTCGCGACCCACCCGCTGTTGCTGGCATTGTATAGCGGATTCGGGTCATTGTTATTGAGGACGGCGTAGTATATGTCCGTTCCCATGTTCAGCATCAGCTTGCTGGAGATGTTGACATTTCCGAACACACTTCCGCCATAAGCATCTTCTCTGCCGATGTTCCGGTAGGTTGTAGCCAGTGTGTCTGCATTGGTGGTGTCTCGGGCAATCACACCCCGGATTGCCTGGATAGCATTATCGGTGTTGCGAACGAATGTCGAGATATTCAGGTTCACGGACTTGATTGCGGTACTGTAAGAAAGTTCAAAGTTATTTGTGTATTCGGGCTCCAGGTTAGGATTGCCCGTGGTGATGTTGTATGGGTTGCTGAATTGGATATTTGGATTAAGAAACTGGATACTGGGGCGCTGAATACGGCGGTTGTAAGAAATCTTGGCCGTACCATTCTTTAACCTCCTTGAAATATTGACGCTGGGAACGACCACGTTGTAGGAGGGGATTGTTACGGGGCCTTTTTCGTTGGCGAAGTTGGCGTCAATCTGGGTGTACTCGTACCGCGAACCAGCCTTGAAGCTATAGCCGGACCTGGAACTATAAGTGTAGGAAAGGTAAGCGCCTGCGATGTCCTGGTTGTATGTGAAAATGTTTGACAGGTTTGCGTTTGCTGACTGCGCAAATGGATCTGTTGGACCGTTGGCCTGGTAGGAAGTGTAGTCGCTCGACACCTTGCGTAGAATTGCCTTGCCACCAAATTCCAGCAGTTGGTTGTCGCTTATGGGCGTCTGGTAGTCGGCCTGAACAGTGATCTCCTCGTTAAAGCTCAAATTGTCATTGCGAAGGCGCTGGTCTATGAAGAAACCCGAATCGTCGAAAATGTAATTGTAGAAGTTGTTGTTGCGGTTGTTGCGGCTGTACTGGCCAAGCACGCTTAACTCCCGCTGTGGCTTCTTGAAAAGGAGCGTGTACGTCAGGCTGGCATCAATATTTCCGCCCTTGTCGTCTACTTCAACCTCACGGAGAGATGTGCTCACCCACGAGCTGTTCTTAAAACTTTGTGAAATAAGATTGTCCTGGTGGCTCAGGCTGCTGCGACCTCCATAGCGTACTGAAGCCGCCAACGAGTTGTTTGCGTCGATATCCCAATCCCAACCGAAGTGTATGTTGCCAAAAAGATCGGTACGGCGTGTGTCAGCCTTTTGAATCGTTTGTGATTCGTTAAGCAAAAGAGTATCCCTCGTTGTTTGGTCGTTGACAAAACTGCCATGAACATTGTATCCGTATCGGCCAAAGCCTCCCAGCGAGAAGCCCATGTTTTTCTGGCGGTAATTGCCATTGAGACCAAGGTTGGATCCGCGAAATCCGGCGCTTCCATCCATGTTCATCGTAAGCCCTTGCAGCGTGTTCTTTTTTGTAATGATGTTGATAATGCCCGCTGAACCTTCTGCATCATACTTGGCAGAAGGCGAGGTGATTACCTCCACCGATTTAATTTGGTCGGCCGGAATTTGTTTGAGTGCATCCGCCACGCTGTTGGCGGTTATGGTTGAGGGTTTGTTGTTGATCAGCACATGGATGTTTGAGTTTCCGCGCAGGGACACATTGCCGTCCATGTCTACGCTGAGCAAGGGTACGCGTTTGAGTACGTCTGTGGCGTCGCCCCCTTTGGCGGTGGCGTCGTTCTCTGCATTGTATACTGTGCGATCAACTTTCTCCTCGATAAGGGCGCGCTGCCCCTCGACCACCACCGCTTCAAGTTCCTTATTGTCGGCAATCAGCCTGATAGAACCGGTCTCCACATTGTTCTTGCGGTCGGTAATCGTTACTTCGGAGATCTTGAAATCCTTGTAGCCGATGAAGGAAACAATGACCTGGTAGGTGCCATTGGGGACTTTGGTGATGACGAAGCGACCCTTGTCGTCTGCAACGGCCCCATTGATCGGTTTTTCAGAACCTGGAAGGGTCAGGGCTACTGTGGCGAATTCCACAGGAGACCTGGAGGCTTCGTCAACGATCACCCCGCTGATTTTACCCTTGCCCTCTTGTGGCTGTGACTGGACAACCCAGGGGGCCAAAAGCAGGATAACGGCCAGAAGAACATTTTGAATGCATTTCACGGTCAGGGGGATTAGGTCGTTTAGAGCGTAAGAACCGATTATGCCTAAAAAAGTTGGTCCGGCTGTGTAAAAAGGGTGCCGCCTGACCGGTTTTTTTGGCAAACGGCTGCAAAGTTACTCTGTCTGCAATGACTTGGGTGGCCGAATTCCTTGAGCGGTGTCTACTGGAAGGGTCGGCGGACAACTGGGAATATGGCAAAGTGAAGCAGTTCGGTATGCCTGATCACGCTGATCTCAGCGGCTGCAAGAACGTCGCGACTGGCCAGTTCCTTGAACAAGTCTGAGAGGGTGTTCACCGGTTTCTGGTTAAAGGCAATGATCCAGTCCCCTTCCTGGACCTGCGACCGGCTAGCCGGCGAATCTGGTTCGATGTGTGTGACAAAAAGTCCCCTGCGGTTCGACAAATGATGATGCCGGATCAATTTCGGATTGAGTTCCACCTCCTGTAGCTGAAAGCCGAGGAAGGCCCTGAACACGGTACCTGTCTGGATAATCTGCCTTGCGATCTCCTTGGCTGTGTCTATAGCCACCGAAAAGCTGATGCCCTGCGCACCGCTGAGTATGGCAGTGTTGACACCTACCACTTCGCCGTCGGTGGTGATCATGGGGCCGCCTGAGTTCCCGGGATTAAGCGCTGCATCTGACTGAATGACATTATCGACGAGCATGCCTGAAGGAGACCTCAACGTTCTGCCCAGCGCGCTGACAACGCCCGTAGTGACCGTGTGCTGGTATCCCATTGGGTTGCCGATGGCGATGAGCAGTTGTCCAATCTGGAGCCCCGAGGCATCACCAAGCCTGGCAGTCGAGTAGCCATCGGAGTAGATCTTCAAAATGGCAAGGTCTGTATCAGGGTCCTTGCCAACAAGAGTCGCTTCTATTTCATTTTCATTCAGGAGTGAGACCATTATTTTTTCGGCGCCCTGTACCACGTGGCTGTTGGTAAAGACCAGTCCGTCCGAAGAGAATACGAAACCAGACCCCGATCCTGCCTTCTTTAGTTTGCCCTGGCGCCTGGCATAGGTGTCTATTCCCACCACCGCATTCTTGACCTGGTTTACGGCTGATATGATAACCTGAGAGAAAGCGTCCATGCAGGGTCTTTTCCAAAAACCGAACCATTTCACCTGTTCAGGACATCTTGGCATGTTGTAGCTTTTTTCCCATCTTTTGCCCTGAAATGGCCAAGCTCAAGAACATTATTAAGCAAATGTCTGATAAGGACTATAAGGCTATTTACGACTCCCTGATCGGTGGCAATGCCGAGAAGACGGCTTACCTGCTGAAGGCCATGCGCGAGCGCCAGCTGTCCGAAAACAAGGTGATGGTCGAGTTGGAAGTAAATGCGAACGCATACTATACGATGCGTTCACGTCTTTCGCAGAAGATCGAGGAGTACCTCATCCAGCAAATGGAGAGCCCCCGCACCGACCTGCTGCGAAAGGTGGCCAACATCAACGAAGTTTTTTTTACAAACAAGAAGACGATTGCAATCGCCATGCTGCGAAAGCTCGAAAAGGAACTCATTGAAGCTGACCTTGTTCACGAGCTGCCGACGATCTACAAGCTCCTGAAAAAACTTCACATCCATTCGCCTGAGTACTTCCAGTTCTCACAGTTATACAACCGGCACGTTGCTTACATGCTGGCTGTTGACAAGGCGGAAGACGTGCTGGCCGACTACTTTAAAAAGTATGGCAACTACTTCCTCACGGCCGACCTGACCGAAAAGATGAGCCTTGACTTGCTTGTGAAGGAGATCCAGAGTATTGCCAACCTGTACGAGTCGCACCGGCTATATGTATACCGGTCCTGCATGATGGTCTTTCACCGGCTGTTTGTTGAAGAGGAGGAGAGCAGCAATCCTGATGAGGAAAGCATCGAGGACATATTCAGCCGCGTGCAGGAAATCTTTGACCGGTACAACCTGGATCCGATCTACTACCACCTGAACCTTCTCTTTGAATTCCTGAAACTTGAGTATTACAATCATTACAAGGTGTTCAAGCAGGCCGAGCGGTACTACGAGGAAGTGAACGATGCGGCTTCAAACCTGCTGGTCAATTACCCATACTACACTTTTTCGATAAGGTTCCTGATTTCCAAGATGGAGCGGGCGCTGCGAATGGGAGCGGAAGGAGAACTGCACGCCGAACAGAAGCAGTTGTTTGCCGATTTTGAACCTGACCCTAACAACGCGCCTCAGCATGTTATATATATAGTATATGGTGCATTGTGCAGTTACTATGCCGGGCGTTATGAGGAAGCTGCCAAGGCGCTGAATAACCTGATCAATGAGGTGAGCCTTAAGAAGTATCCATTGGCCCAGACGGAGGTGAAGGCGTTATTGTGCCTGCAATATTGTATGCTCAAAGACATCGACCTGTTTAATCAGCTCTCAAACAGCGTCCAGCGGAACATCCGGATCATCGGCAAGGATGCATGTGAAAACGTCCTGACCTTTCTCAAAATCCTCAAGATTGCCGTTAGCGAAGCCAAAAAGGAGAAGCATAAAAAGATCTCGGCCTTGATCCCGCGTTTCAAGAGCCTTTCGGTGAACTACTTTGCCCCGACATCATACATCCGGATGGACGAGAAATTCGTGGAGCGCCTCATTGCGCTTGAGATACAAAGCGGACCATACGAGGAGGAAGATGCTTAGAGGATAAGGTTGACCAGGCTCTCGTGCGTAAGAGGCTTGTTCAGGTAAAGCTTCACATTTGCGTACTTCTTTGACCGGTTCACATCCTGCGGATTGATAGAGGAGGTGAGCATTACGATCCGGCACTTTTTCTTGGTGTTGGTGAGCAGCTTTTCAAACTCATCCAGGAACTGAAACCCGTCCATCAATGGCATGTCGATGTCAAGAAAAATCAAGTCAGGAAGAACCTGGTCGGCGATCTGCAGTTTTTCAATGTTGCGGAGAAACTCAATGGCACTGCGGGCTCCCGTGTGAATGTAAATGTGTTCTGTAATTGTGGCAGCTTCCACCATTTTCTGATTGATGAGATTGTCAATCTCATTGTCATCAATCAGCATCACTGAGCGATATCGTTTGGTCGGCATGGGTAACGGGGGGACAATGTAGCGAGGTGCTACACTAATTGCAAGGTTGGGGAGTTAGAACTTGTGTCTGGTCGCAACCCTCTGTGTTCTGGCGACCGGCGATCAGCAACAAGCGTCCGGACAACTAGACATCAAACTTGATTCCCTGCGCCAGCGGGAGACTTGTGCCATAATTAATGGTGTTCGTCTGCCTCCGCATATACACTTTCCAGGCATCTGAACCGGACTCGCGGCCGCCCCCGGTTTCCTTTTCTCCACCAAAGGCACCGCCGATCTCGGCCCCGGATGTACCAATATTCACGTTGGCAATACCGCAGTCACTGCCGGTGGCTGACAGGAATTTCTCCATTTCCATCATGTTGGTGGTCATGATGGCTGAGGAGAGCCCCTGCTTCACTCCATTCTGGATCGCCAGCGCGTCCTCAAGCTTTTTGTATTTGATCAGGTAAAGTATCGGCGCAAAGGTCTCTTGCTGAACAATAGGGAATTCATTCTTCACCTCTGCAATGGCCGGTTTGACATAACACCCCGACTCAAATCCCTTGCCGCTCAGCACACCACCATCAACGAGGAGTTTGCCGCCTTGTTTCTTCACTGCCTTCAGGGCATTCCGGTAACTTTCTACCGCCTGCTTGTCGATGAGAGGCCCCACATGGTTCTTCGGATCCAACGGGTTGCCGATACGCAACTGGCCGTATGCTTTGCGCAGCTTTTCCTTCACCGAACCATAAATCTTTTCATGAACTATCAGCCTGCGCGTCGTGGTACATCGCTGGCCTGCCGTACCCACCGCCCCGAACAGTGCACCGCGAATGGCAATGTCCAGGTTAGCATGTTCAGAAACAATAATTGCGTTGTTGCCGCCCAACTCGAGCAGCGGACGCCCCAATCGCTCCATGACGGTAGCCCCGACTGCTTTGCCCATACGCACAGAACCTGTGGCCGACACGAGCGGGATGTCACCACTGGAAGCAAGCCATTGACCAACCTTGAAGTTGCCATTTACAATCACCGATACACCCTCGGGCACGCCATTTCTTGCGAATACCTCACTGACGATGTGCTGACAGGCAACGCCGCAAAGCGGTGTTTTCTCAGAGGGTTTCCAAATGCACGTATTTCCGCAAATCCAGGCTAGTGCTGAATTCCACGACCACACCGCGACCGGGAAATTGAACGCCGAGATGATCCCAACGATACCCAGGGGATGATACTGCTCGTACATACGGTGTTGGGGGCGCTCCGAGTGCATGGTTAACCCATGAAGTTGCCGTGACAAGCCAACAGCGAAGTCGCAGATGTCGATCATCTCCTGAACCTCACCGAGTCCTTCCTGGTAGGATTTGCCCATCTCATACGACACCAGCAGCCCCAACGCCTCCTTCTTTTCACGAAGGGACTCCCCAAACTGTCGCACAACCTCGCCGCGCCTGGGGGCAGGAATAAGCCGCCAAGCCTCAAACGCTTTCTTCGAAGTCTCCAGCACTTTGCCAAAGGCCTTCTCGTCTGTAGCCTGCACTGTGCCGATGAGTTTACCGTCGACAGGGGAGTAGGACTTTAGAACTGGGCCTTTTGTCTTGAGCCATTTCTTGCCGGTGGAGGTCCCAGCGTTTGAAGTCCGGATGCCGAGGGTTTTTAGTGCGGATTTTATGTCCATGGTGTCTTTGGTGGTCGGCAAATTTAAGATAAACGACGGATGGTTGTTTGATGCGGCCACTGACACTTAGCACCGGCCAGCGATCACAGATTGCTGACTGCGAATTGCCGATTTCTTATTGTTGCTGATTACGCTAACCGGGATCACCAATTAACTCCATAAACTGCCTTGGCACCACTCCCGTACACACCCTCTACAAGCATTCCGCCCTTCTTGTAGTCGAGCACACGGTTGAGATCCTCAACATTGTCAACGGACACTTTGTCGATGTGAGTGATGACAAAGCCTTTTTCAATGCCGGACTTGAGCCATTTGCCGGGGCCGAGGCTGCGTACCAGGACACCGCCTTCCAGGTTCCGTTTGCTAAGTTCTGAGTAGGGAAGGTCTTCCAGTTTTGCACCCTCGATCTCATAACTGACCGGCAGGCGGGTGATCGCTGCCTGTCCTTCAAAATTCTTCAGCGTAGTCTTCACTGAAACGGCCTTGCCGCCGCGACGGTATGTAACCTGTATCGAATGACCCGGGCGATGACGTGCCACCAGCTCCTGCAGTTCCGAAACACTTCCCACCTCTTGACCGTTGATGGCCGTAATCACGTCGCCGGACTCAATGCCCGACGCCTCGGCCGCACTCCCGGTGTTTACCCGGTTGATGTAAACGCCGCGCACAACATCGAGACTTCTGTCCTGCGCAAGCCGGGCAGTTACGTCGCGGATTTCGACACCTAGAAGTCCGCGCTGCACCGAGCCGAATTCAAGAAGATCGTCCATGATCTTCTTGACGAGGTTCACCGGTATTGCAAACGAGTACCCCGAATAGCTGCCTGTGACTGTCGCAATGGCCGAGTTGATACCAATCAGTTCTCCCTTGAGGTTCACCAGTGCTCCTCCGCTGTTGCCAGGGTTAACGGCAGCATCGGTTTGAATGAAGGACTCTACCTGGAGATTATTTTTGTCTCTGAGAATCCCGATGTTGCGGGCCTTGGCGCTCACAATGCCGGCCGTAACGGTTGAGTTGAGGTCGAATGGATTACCCACAGCCAGCACCCATTCCCCGGGGATGATCTTGTCGGAGTCGCCGTATCGTAAATAGGGGAGGTTCTTCGCCTTGATCTTCAGCAGGGCCAGGTCCGTACTAGGATCCTGCCCAACGATCTTGGCGTAGTAGCGCTGGTTGTCATTGAGGACCACCTCTATTCCCGTTGCATCTTCGATCACGTGCTGGTTGGTGACGATGTACCCATTGTCGCTGATGATCACCCCCGAGCCGCTGGGCCGGGCCATAGGGTCAAAATTCATGTCGAGAGGCGCGATGCTGAATTCACCCGCACCAAAGACTGCGTTGATATTGACCACGGCCGGTGTAACAATGCTTGCCGCATTTTCAAAGTTTACAGCCGTGCTCCCTGCATATGACGGTATTTTGACTTGCTGATGTTCGGTTATTGAACTGTAGTCGGGGATACTTTCAAAATACCGTACTGTGTAGTAGGAGCCGAAGACTGCACCGATGAAGGCGGAAACAAGGACGACAGCCAGGAAGAGAAGACGGCGCATGGTTTTAGTACTGATACGGCAAGGTAGGGAATTTGGGTTTCATTGTATTGTGTCGAAAAAGGATGTAGGCCAAGTGGTCGTTGGTTGGGGATAGCCGAAGGTTGGGGATAGCCGAAGGACAGGTTAGTGATTCTTGTAAGGAATTCCCTGCAACCTTTGTGTCCTGGCAGTATACTTGCCGGGTCCTGGATTTTGCCCGGAAAAAAAATGCTGCCTGAGGGCTAAATGCTAGAGCAGCCTCACTTTCTCATTCAAAAACTCAACAAACTCCTTCGGCCCCTCCGCACGAACATCACCGGCAAGCCCAAGAACAAACCGGGCAACACCCTCAAAACTCTTCACCGGACCATGGAACTGGAAATCACCATCCTCCCTTTTTTCAAGGTAGGGAATTGCCTGGGGGAACTCCTCCCGCAGCAGTAAGTACGCCCGCATCTTCAAACGAAGAGTAACCACTGTGCTGGAAGGCCCGGTCATTCCAAAGATATCCGGCGACTTGGTCTCATGATATTTTTCGAACTGAAAATTCTCTTCACGTACAACCACCTCGCCAATGCGCTCCAACTTGAATTGTTTACACGCCTTGTCCTTTACATCAAGCGCCAGAACCGTCAGATAGTCGTCGCCGAACCCAAAAGGTTCCACCAGCCGGTCGCGCACGTCGCTGCTGTTTGCACTGTGGTAGCTGGATAGAAGAACCTGCTTTTTGGTTTTAATGGCCATGGATAACATTTCCACCATCTTGCCATTCCGCGCCTTGATGATCAGGTTGGGCATGGCATCCATTTCAGAGTTGAGGGAAAGCTTCTTCAGCAATGATGCCTTTAGTGCATTGCGCGAAATCTCTGACTTAACCAGTTGTTTGAGTACGTTCATTTCCTCGATGGTGAATTCCGAGCTTTCACCTTCATCCTCCGAAGAAAAGATGAAGTACCGGTCGTGGAAGTCCTTGTCAACATTGAAATCTATGGCCTCCAGCAGTTTGAGATACCGGTAAATGCTACGCCGGTTCATATCGAGACGGGTGGCGAGTTGAGCAATTGTAAAGTGCCCGCCTTTGAGGAGCGCGATGAGTTTAAAGACCCGAAGCATCTTTGCCTGGGGAATGGGAGAGTCGTCGAATGAAGGCTTTTTCGGCTTTGGAGGCATTGGGTAGCTGGTGCGAAGATAATGCTTCGAACTGTCCCCCCGTGTTCTGGCTGCTGGCTTCTTGCTGCTGGTTTCTGGCGACCAGCGACCAGCAGCCAGCGACCAGAAATGCTCCGTAAATTCCCTCCTGGATCCCGATGCTAACCTTTCTAAACATATTCTTCTTTGTGTTTCACACCGTATTTACGCTCTTCAACATCGGGGGCTGGTGGTTTGTCCGGACCCGGAGGCTTCATTTGATCACCATGGCCTTAACGGCATTCTCCTGGTTTGTAGTGGGCATATGGTACGGCTGGGGTTATTGTTTTTGCACCGACTGGCATTGGCAGGTGCGCGAAGCACTCGGATATCACGACCAAACCAACTCTTATATCCATTTCCTCTTGTTGAAGCTCACGGGAGCAGATTTCAAACCATCACTCGTGGACACCGCCACGGCCATCGTATTTGCAGTAAGCCTGATCGCAACCATTTGGGTAAACCGTGAGGTATTCCGGCGGCGTTAAACTTGTGTCTTTCACGAGTCCATGGCATTTCATTGCGAGACCCCAAACCGATGGCTCGTTCAACACCGGAGATTTCGAATGCTTCGATGGCAGACATCGCTTTTCTGCTTTTAACATTCATTCTTGTAACAACTACCATTGAAGCCAACCGTGGTCTTATTCTGCAATTGCCACCCCGCTCTGAAATACCGACGCGCGAATTCGAGGTTCATGAGCGTAACATTTTCAAGGTCCAGGTCAACTCGTCTGATGCACTGCTTGTGGAAGGACAGCCCATGACCGAGGTTACCGGCCTGAGGGAGATGGTGAAGCGGTTTATTCTCAACTATGGTGCGGACAGGGAGTCCTCCGTTAGTCCAGAGGAGGCTATTGTTTCCTTCAAGACCGACAGGGGGACATCCCACAAGAGATTTGTTGAGATTCTGGATATCCTCCAGGAGGCCTACTATGACATCTATGCCGAAAGGGCGGGCGTTTCAAACAGAAAGTGGAGAGAACTCACTGGTGACCTTGCCAATGCTGCTAACCGCGGTATCTACGACAAGGCCCGCGGTCTTCGCCCGGATGGCAGTATAGAGATTCCGATGCAATTGTCAATTTCTGAAACCGCACGGGTTGGACAGGATTAGGCCAAATCCCGCGGCCAGCAGCCAGAGGCCAGCGACTAGCCCTGTAACGACACTACCTGTCACTGGCCCTTGCGAAGTTTGATCTATAATCAAACACAAAAGCGCCATGACTGACTACAACACTCCTGAAACCGCCCTTTTGGACCTGGATTGGTTAATTGAACAGGCTTCATTATTTATTACACCCAACGCGATCGCAACCGAATTGGAGGGTCGCGTACGTGACATTCACACCAAGGTTAGTGGTAGTCCAGGCAGCTTCCGGCCTTTGCCTGCCGAAGCATTTAGCGCAGGCATGCGTGGCGGATTGGACAAGGCGTACGGTCTTCCCGGACCGGCGCCCGCTGCCATGGATGACACTCTCCGTCGCGAGCTTAGGCGATTCCTTGCACACGAAAGTGTTGAAGATGTTTACGATCCTTACCTCGACCGGATGGGTAAACTCGAGCTTGCCTGCCGGAAAGCCGAGGTTGATCGTAGATTGAGTCGCATGATAACTGAAGTCGCTTCGCGGATGTCGCGACAAGCTGCTTAAACTGAGCATTTCTGTTTGCCACCTGGCACCATGGCGCATTTCATTAAATTGTACTACCATGGAGCAGCCCGAAGCGCCGCGAACCTCACTTTCCTCATCAAATCTCTACCGCTTTGCTGGCATGGCCGCCTTCATCATCGGCGCCATCTTCATAGCGGTTGGCCTCATCAGGTACTTTGCCTACGCACCGAACGACGAAAGGCAGCTCGCTATTATCAATTGTACAATTGAGGAGGTACGCGACGAAAAAGACGGCCTGGAAGTAACCTTTAAATATGAGTACCAGGGCACCGAGTATTCAAATGAAGAGCGTAATGAAGCATTCCGTGAACTGGGATTCCGCAAAGGACAAGTACTCGGGCTTTGGGTGATCCGCAGAATCCAAAAGAGATCCTCCTGCCGGTACTCAAGCCGTTGATGCAGGAATGGGGACTGAGGTATGCTGGAATGGGAGTGGTGTTGATACTTGGTTCGGTCGTCTTAGTGAAGATCTGAGCGCGAAAGTCCATAGTCGTTGGTCGATAGCCGGCATTGCCTCATTGTTGCAACCGGTAAGTTCAATCACCGTATTTTTGAGTTATAACTCATTCCCCATGAACAGACTATTCACCCTTGTTATATGGTTAGTGTGCACAACCGTTTACGCACAGAACCTTCCGGCCGAGCTCGATGCGCTTTTCAAGTCCAGGTACAAAGCCACCGAGCCGGGAGGCGCAGCTCTTGTGGCCAAAGGAGGCAAGGTGATATACCGCGGGGCTTTCGGAATGGCGGACATCGAGAATAATATCGCCATGAGACCGGAACACGTCTTTGAAATCGGGTCCATCACCAAACAGTTTACAGCCACGGCGATCCTCATGCTCATGGAGCAAGGCAAACTCAAACTCGATGATCCGGTGACGAAATTTATCCCGGACTACCCCATGCACGGGCATACCATCACCATACATCACTTACTGACTCACACCTCGGGCATCAAAAGCTACACGGGTATGGAGAAATGGACAAAGCGCTGGCGCGAAGACTTGAGCCCGACCGAGATGATAGAGATCTTCAGGAATGAGCCGATGGATTTCGCTCCGGGGGAACAGTATCGGTACAACAATTCCGCCTACTTCCTGTTGGGCTACATCATCGAGAAAGTATCGGGGATGACGTACCCGGAGTTTCTGGAAAAGAACATCTTTATGCCTTTGGCGCTGAAGAACACATTCTACGGAAGTCAGAGCAAAATCATCCGCAACAGGGCACAGGGATACCAGAAGCAGTCTGAGTTCACGCGTGCCGAATACCTCAGCATGACGCAACCGTACTCGGCAGGGTCTATCATGTCCACAGTCGAGGACTTGTTCACCTGGCAGCAGGCGGTAAACGCCAACAAGTTTATCAAAAGGGAAACGCAGCACTGGCCTACTCCCCGGTGAAACTCAACAACGGCAAAACGCAGGAGTATGGCTACGGCTGGGGTATTCGCGAGGTGAATGGAAGCCCGTCCTACGAACACTCCGGAGGCATCTTCGGCTACACTACCAATGCCATCTACCTTCCAAAAGAGGATGTGTTTGTAGCCCTCTTTTCCAATTGCGATTGTACTAACCCGGGTGAGATATCCACGATCGCAGCGGCGAAAGTCATAGGCAAACCTTTCCCAGAAGCCAACCCTAAACTGAAGCTCGACACAGCCTATTTGAAGACACTCACGGGTGTTTATGAGTTCGGGGACGGCGCAACGCGACACGTCACTCTCGATGGGGATCATCTTTACAGCCAGCGCAGCGGAAGTAGCAAGTTCAAGCTTCTTCCAGTTGACAGGACCATGTTTGCTTTTGAAAGCGGTCTGTCATTTATGTCGTTCGTGATTGAGGGCAACGCAGTGAAAGAAGTCCAGCTGAGGCAGCGCTCTTCGGTGTCGAAGGGGAAGAAATCCGAAAAGCCTCTTCCGACGCGGGTTGAGATTCCTGTAGATGCATCGATTCTCGGGCGTTACGTGGGCACGTACGAACTGCAACCCGGATTCGACATAGTTATCACGTTGGAAAATGGTCACCTCATGTTGCAGGCCACCGGCCAGGGCAAGTTCGAGCTGTTCGCGGAGTCGGAGACGAAGTTCTTCTTAAAGGTCGTTGACGCCCAGGGGGAGTTTGTGAAAGGTGAGGGTAGCAAGTACGACTTGATCTGGATACAGGGGGGAAGGCAGACAACTGGGAAGAGGAAGTCCTAAGTCAATCAGACTTGTCGTCGGCCTTTCGCCACTCACCATACGAATACACCGAGGTTACTCCACCTGACGAAATCGAGTAAACCCGGTCACACGTACCTTCACCAAAGCTTATTTCAGATTCTGCGGCGCCAACGATCAGGTCGATCGTTCCGCTTACCGGAATCTTTACAAGGCAGCCGTACTTGTAGAAGAGTGGTGAGTCAATAGCAGCACTGAAATTCGTGCCCAGGCGGTTGACTCCTGTGATGACACCGATGACTTTCTTGCTGATGAGTCGATGGTTAAGCCCCTGTCCGTCCCAAACGAGCGTCGTTACCAGTTGACCGTCGAATTCGGCGTAGGTGCTGTCTGGATAGCCCAACGTCACCTTGCGAATATCCAGTGTTGAGGTCTGTTCAGAAGTAGTGGTGCGGATGAACGTTCCATCAACGAATATGGCGCCTTTCCTGAAAGCTTCGAAGCTGAGGGTTTCCGTGAGCCTGAATGTGTGGCTCAGCAGGAATTTAGTCAACACATAACGGACAGTGATCTTCCCTGAGCGCAATTCTCTCGAATCAGTACACCTGTCCCCGGTTCCGAAGTCGAGCATAAGAGTGCCGTTGAAGACAAGCGTGTCTGGATGTGCGCGGTCGATGCTGAATGTATGCTTGATTGATGGAGCGCACGGAAGACTGGAACCGGTGGCCCTTCCATAAGGTGAACCGCTTCCACTAACCTCCTGACCCGCAAGGGCCCCGGCGGTATAATCCATTATGTCATGCGTCGCAGACAGCATTTCACTGTTGTCCATCGCAGCAGCTTCCACTTGCGACCGTTCGGAAGTGTACCAAACCGGCGGCTGGAAACCGTCGCGTTGACATGAAGAAATCAGCAGTGTAATTGCCAGCCAACCCAATCCAATCAATTTCTTCATTCTCTTCATATCCGATATGCTTTACGGTGACAACGATTTTGTCCAGCTCCAGGAGATGCCCTTGAATGGATTACCCTTCGAACGGCCAAATTCCCGGGTTGAGGTGATTGACCAGATGAATCAACATCGTGGTGCTGTCGTGTTTTTAACGACAACATTCAAACGAAGCATGGGGTACCTCAACGCGCATCACCATCCGACGACATGTACATTTCGTTTGACTCCCGCGAAGGAACTTCGGCGACGTTTTGATGGAAATTGGCTCACAGGAGCCTTCTTTGACGTATTAATTGGTGACCCCGGGTGCGGGACTTGAACGCATTTTTTCCCGGGATTCGGGGCGATTTGATCAGCGGGTTATGAAAACCAGGACGTCAGTTTTCTTGTCATTGATTGGCGTATGCATTGGGTGCGACGTGCATGAGTCTGAAGAGAGACTCCGTCTGCAAATCAACAACGTCAAACAGCAGCTGGAAGTCAGCCGCCGGAACACGGAGATCCTTCTCGAGGTTGGTAAGATGATGGACTCCATCGACAGGAATCGCTTCGACGTGCTTGTCGATTGGCGCGAACAGCCGACTTCATTCAACAAATACAAATATCGCCTCAAAGCAATGAACAGTTATGTTGTTGAGACGGAACTGAAAATCAAATACCTGGAGCAGCAAATCGACAATGTGAAAGGAGTCTCCCCGGATGCATCCGGAGTCATTTTCCGGCTTAAGGAAAGGATCAGGCAGCGGAGCCTTGAAGTGAGCAATCTGAAGGTTCAGCTTTCACGATATATGTTTGAGAATAAAGAGCTGTTCAGGCAAGCCAGCATTCAGGATACTGAATTTGATGAGAACGAAAGCAGGCTCCGCGAACAGGACAAGGAGCTCAAATTACTTACGATCAGAATCGCTGCAGCACAGGAGGCGTATAAGACCATGCAGGCAGAATCCTGCTTTGACCAGGCCCGGGCACTGGAAGAGGTTGCCAATCGTACGCGTTTTGCGGGCGCAAAGAAACGCGAGGCACTTGAGCAAGCACTTGCCTTGTATCGCCGCGCATTGCAACTCGGAAAAGAAGAGGCGGGAAGCAAAGTGCTGGAACTTGAGAAAACAATGCAATAGAAAAGTCCATGGCCGCCCAGCTCCCAGACAGAATCCTGTACAACCAGGAGTACTACAATCTCTTCACGAATCCGCTTGAAATGTACTGGAAGCACAAGAAGCGTCCCCGCTTTTGTCCCAGAGATGACTGCAGGCGTGGCTACATTGCTACCTGGGAAATCAGGGACAATCAGTTGCTGCTTCGCGAGATTGACGGCTTGGTCCGCCGTGCCTTCCCGCTGTGGGGTAAGAATGTGGTACGGTACAACATGGGCAAGCTCTTTGGAAGACGCCAAACGGTGGTTAAGGCATCCTGGTTCTCAGGTAAGCTGCGCATCCCGATTGGAAAGATGATCATGTTCGCCGACAATGGCTATGATTCCCGCTTTGCAAGTGAAATCATTGTCAGCATCACTGAAGGCAAGATCGACAGGATTGTGACCCTGGATACAACCAATCAAAAACTAATCATCAACGAAGAGGCTGCGAATCGCGCATCGTGATTACCTCATCATACCCACACCCCTGGCCATCAGCCCTGCCAGGAGCGGGATAACTGTCAGTAGCAGCACCTCAAGCCGGACGCTGTTGATCACAGCGCGAGGAATTGATATAGTATCGTCCGGATTGCCCTTGCGCTGCCGGAGATAGAAGATCGTCGGATAAACAGAGAGCAACGCGACGATTGCTACCAGGGTCAGCTTCGTCATGAAAACCCAGTTTCTGGAGTAGTAGACAGCAGGCTTGGTAAAGCTGCCTAACCAAAGTGTAAGGCCTGCCGATATGAGCACAACGGCCGCCAGCCCGTAAATGCCGTCTACGATGGCGATCCGACTGAGTTCTTTGCGGGAAAGTTGAGGCCGGAGCATCATGAGTTCGGCGCAAAGCGTACCGGCGATGATGATAATGCTGAGGAAGTGCAGGTATCGGAGGAAGATTTCAGTTGTCATGCAACAAAGGTGGAAAGGTTTCCGTCCAAACAAAAAGGGGACCCCGCTTTCGCAGGAGTCCCCAAACCAACCCCTCAACCTAAAAAGTGGTTAGTAAATAGTGGTTAGTGGTCAGTGAAAAGAAAGTCCCTCTGACCTTACAGGCGCTTAACTAACCTTGATGGTTTGCTTCAAGGCTTTCTTCTCGTCCTTGGGGATCGATACTTCCAGGATGCCGTTGTTGTACCTGGCGCCGATTTTGGATGCATCGGCGTTTTCAGGGAGCGTGAAGGAGCGGGAGAACGAGCCGAACTGGGTCTCGATAGTGTGCCAGTTCGATTCTTTTTTCTCATTCGCGAACTTTCGCTCACCGCTCACGGTAAGGAAATTGTCTTTCATTTCGATCTGAAAGTCTTCCTTGTTCATGCCGGGCACAGCCACGTGGAGTTCATAGGTCTTTTCATTTTCCACGATGTCCACGCGGGGCAGGAAAGAGCTTTCGCCAGAGCGGGTCAGCGAATCGTTGAAGAACCGGTCGATCAGGCTGCTGAATGTAGCAGGCGCATAATCGGTTGTGTTATACTTGATGATGCTCATAGTGTTTGTTTTTTAGTGGTTTGACTTACCAACAGCTCTCATCATGAAAATCTGTGCCGAAGCCAAAATCAAGACACGTTGGCATGAAAATTTGTGACTTGAGTTACTGAAACTGTCAGAATGGCGTAAAAAACTTGAGAAGTTGATGATTTGGGAATTGGATTGGTCTGAACTGAGAAAATCCGGCAAACAACTGTTTGCGTCCTCAGCCGGTCGCGTTGCAACATTGACCAGCCATCTTCAAATCCTTAAAATCCCTCCGATTCTCAAATCAGCATGTCGTGGTTGGTCAGGCCAGTGAGATACTCCGGATCTTCGATTGTGCGGGCGCAGGCCTCCGCATGGGGAAGTTCATAGCGAAAAAAGAACTTCATCGAGTGGACTTTTCCTTCATAGAATTCCCTGGTCGCTCCGCTGAAATCGGCTTTTTGAATTTTCTCTTGTGCGCGCACGGCCATTTTCAGCCACTGCCAGCCAATGACCACATAGCTGAACTGCTCCATGAAAACGGAGGCATCGGCGAGGAACCGGTCAATGTTTGACGCGAATTTTGAAAGCGTGCCCAGCACCGCCTGCACACGGTCGGCCTCCGTCTTCAATGATGCCGCGTACGTTTCCAGGCCTGGGCGCTTGCTTGCCTCCTCGCTCGTAGCATGGATGCATTCAAGCAACAGCTTTAAAGCCCTGCCTTTCTCCATCATCACTTTTCTGCCGAGGAGATCCAGAGACTGGATACCGGTGGTTCCCTCGTAGATCGACATGATCTTCAAATCGCGGTAGTGCTGTTGCACGGGAAAATCCATGGTGAAGCCATATCCTCCCAGTGTTTGCACCGCCAGGGCCGCCGAGCGACTGCCTTGTTCGGAGGCGTACGTCTTGACAATCGGAGTGAGGATTTCCAGGAGCAACCAGTGGTTATGCTGTTCATCTCCTTCCGTGGCGTGTGTCAGATCATACAATTTGTTGCACTCCATGGCAAGTGATAATGATCCTTCAGCAATGGCTTTTTGTGTAAACAGCATCCGCTGCACATCGGCATGACGGATGATGGGCGCAGGAGGTTTCAATGGGTCTTTCTCGCCGGTAGGTCGTCCTTGCGTGCGTTCTTGCGCATATTCCAGCGATGCGTAGAAAGCCGCCATCGCAACAGAGGCAGCAGTTTGTCCAACACCGATACGGGCTTCGTTCATCATCTGAAACATGCAGGCAAGTCCTTTGCCAGGTTCGCCGAGGAGATACCCGGTGCAGTCGGCGTTATCACCGTAAACCAAATGAGTGGTGACGTACCCGCGCTGTCCCATTTTTTGGAAATCACCTGCGCAGAACACGTCGTTGTACTTGAGAGATCCATCCGCTTCGGGCCGAAACTTCGGGATGATGAAAAGTGAAATGCCTTTTGTTCCGGCAGGAGCACCTTCGATGCGGGCAAGTGTCAGGTGCACGAAATTGTCGCATCCTTCGTGCTGGCCGCCGGAGATGAAAATCTTCTGCCCTTTAATCTTGTACCTGTCATCACCGAGCGGTTTCGCGCTCGTAGTGATGTCGCTCAGCGAACTGCCTGCCTGCGGTTCTGTAAGTGCCATCGTGCCTTGCCACTTTCCGGCAAACATGTTGGGTACGAAGGTCTCAATCTGCTTTTTGGTGCCGAAGCTTGTGATCAAGGCTGCAGCACCAGCGGTGAGACTGAAGTATCCCTGGCAGCCATTGTTTGCAGCCTGGAAAATATGTTGACCGGCGTTGAAGACCATCAACGGCATCTGCAAGCCACCCACTTCGAACGGGGCGGCACCACTGATCCATCCTTGTTCTCCCGCCTGTTGCATGATTGTCCTGAGCTGGGGGTGGGATTTCACCCCGCCTTTTCCGTCATAGGTTACGCCCTTCAGATCCATCTCACGGAAATATGGTGCCATATGGCGATCGGCGAGCGACTTGGCCGACTCAATCATCATCCAGCACTGCTCCCAATCGAGATGTGCGAAGTAGGGAAGTTTAAAGAGCGGCTCCACCGGGTGTACATCCCTTAGAAGAAACTTCAGGTTATCGAGATTTGTGTAGCGACTCATTCCGACTATCCTATTATCCTCAAATCCTCAAATCACCTGGCAGCGCCACCGTCAATCGTAAGACAAATGCCGTTGACAAACCTTGCTTCATCTGAAGCGAGATACACGTAGCCCATGGCAATGTCCTGAGGTTCGCCCCAATGACCAATGGGTATGTGTGCGAGTGATGCCTTGCGCACTTCCTCAGGCATGGCATCGGTCATCGCGGTCTTGATGAATCCAGGAGCGATGCAATTAACGGTTATCCCAAAACGGCCAAGTTCAAGCGCCCACACCTTGGTCATTCCGATGATCGCCGATTTGGTGGCCACGTAGTTGGTCTGACCGTAGTTTCCACGGATGGCCACATTCGACGAGGCAGAGACAATCCGGCCATAATTCTTTTCTTTCATGTAGGGCGCCACGGCCTGGGTGCAGTTGAATACACCGGTGAGGTTTACGCTAATCACATCGTCCCATTCCGCGCGACTCATCTTCAGCAAAGTCCTGTCGCGGGTTATGCCGGCATTGTTGATCAATATGTCCAGGCGGCCAAACTGTTTGGCGGTCGCCTCCATTGCCCGCAAGACCTGGTCGTTGTCGTTAACCGACACTTTCGTAAAAGCAACACGATGGCCGCCCGTGGACAACTCCTCCGCCATTGCCGCGCCTTTTTCGGATACGTCCCATAGTGCTACGGCGGCACCTTCTTTTACAAAGGCCTGCACAGTAGCCAAACCAATTCCGGCAGCACCGCCGGTAATAATGGCTGTCTTACCTTTCAGTCGCATTTATTCGTTATTCGTTAATCGTTATTCGTTAATCGTTAATCGTTAATCGTTATTCGTTAATCGTCATTCGTTTTTTGTGTTGTAACTAGAACAGGGCTGTGATGAGTTCGCCAACATAGGCAGGCTTCTCTTGTCCCTCTGCTTCCATTACGCAATCCAGCGTAAGCTTTGTCCCTCCACCAGTCATGTTTTCGACCGCTTTGATTGTGCCGGTCATACGGATGCGCGTTCCTGACGGAACCGGCGCCGGGAAACGGGCTTTGTTTAAACCATAGTTTATCGAAGTGGTCACACCTTCAACCTGCAGCAACTCAAAGAAGAATTTGGAAGCCAGTGACATTGTGAGGTAACCATGTGCCATCGTCTTTCCGCCGGGCAGGCTGGCCTTCGCACGCTCGGTGTCAACATGCACCCATTGGTAGTCATGGGTGGCCCTGGCAAAATCGTTGATCATTTCCTGGGTTACAGTAAACCATTCACTCACCCCGAGGGAAGTGCCAACATGTTTCTTCAAGGTGGATAACGGGACCTTGAGCGGTCGCGGGGAGTCAGTTGCAGTTGCGGCGGTAACCGGCGGAGTTTTCTTTTCAGCGACAGTTTGTTCCCAATCTCCAACTTTGATGACTGCTTTTCCGGTTACGGCCCGGTTCATCAGGTCGTTCAACGCCGCAGGCGATTCTTCCAGTTTATATACCTTGTGAATTCGCTGCTGAATGAGCCCCGATCTTATGAACCCAATTAGTTCACTGGTATTCTGAATGCTTAACTGCGGCTCACGTTCGGCAAAGCTTCCCCAGAATACCCCCATGATTGAACAGCCCTTCAGAAGGGGCAGGTTGGCCTGGAAGGAAGGAATTGTGCCAGAGGCAAACCCGACAACGAGGTAGCGACCTCGCCAGGCCATCGACCTAAGTGCTTCGTTTGCCAGATCGCCGCCCACCGGATCACACACGACATCAACACCTGACTCCAATGTGATATCCTTGATCCGTGCCCGCAGATCCTCATTCGAATAGTTGATCAGATGAGCTGCTCCTTTCTCTGCGCATACTTCCAGCTTTTCTTGTGAAGATGCAGCCGCAACGACGGTGGCTCCCATCAGCCCGGCAAGCTCCACGGCAGCGAGGCCCACGCCACCGCTCGCGCCAAGAACCAGCACTGTTTCACCTTTCTTGAGTTGTGCACGATCCTTCAATGCGTGATAGGCGGTGCCGTAAGTATAAAGTGTGCTGGCGCCGGTGATGTAGTCCATGTCACCGGGCATGACAAAGACACGTGATGCCTTCACGACAACGCGCTCGGCAAAGCCGCCCCATCCGCACAAAGCCACAACCCGGTCTCCCGGTTTGAGATGGCTGACATTGTTTCCAACTGAAATAATATCACCTGACACCTCACCGCCTGGTGAGAAGGGCAGGGGAGGTTTGAACTGATACTTGTTCTGGATCATCAGCAGGTCAGGAAAATTCACGCCGCAAGCACGGACCTGGATCAGTACTTCGTCCGGACCGGGCGAAGGATCGGGACTTTGTGCGAGTCTCAACTTGTCAGGGAATCCATGCTCCGAACACAGGATGGCATTCATATCCCGTCAAGATATGAATGATGAATGAAAAATGCAGGCGGAAGCCGATGAATGGAAACTTACGGCATCATCACCTGAACTCGAGCTTGTCTGCCTTGATGAGCAGGTCTGGCTTACGCTTTGGACCTCCGCCTGGAACAAAAGTATAACCTGCGACACCCACTTGAATTTCTTCAGGCCACTCGGCCACAAGGTATTCCCGAATAATCACGGTTCGTTGCTTCGATTGAAGCCAGTGCAATTCCACACGGCTTCCATGGCGTTTGAGTCGCACAACGATTTCATTTATGGGGAGTTTTGTGGTGTACACTGTTGTGTTGCCATTGAGAGTTTGTTGGCCTATAATCTTGAGATTTGGATTTCCCATGCAGCCAATACCAAAGAAAATGTTGTTTTCATCACTGCCACCGGAATGCCTGATCATCAGTCCGCCGGCCTGGAAACCGGCATCCGGCGCCGACGCAGTGTCCTGGGCCCTGGTCACCCTCACCCGGGCTGTCACTTCAAAATCTCCCTTGATCGTTTTCCAAAGGAACGGCCCCGTTTCCTTGTCCTTCCAGCGAGAAGTTACGTAGGGCTTAAGGAGTAGCCCGCTGCCGTTTTGGTAGACCTTTGCTTGCTCCGGACGCAGGAGACTCCAGCCAGCCGGTGCGCCTGAGGCCAACGTGGAGGATCGGAGCACATCCATTCGTTCTACGGCGGCCACCAGCGATGTCTCCGGCCTGATGATATTGTTGGCGCCCCAGAACTGCTCATCGAACTCTCCCGGCAGGTTCTTGACAAGTTGATTTCGTCTCCACACCTCACTTTTATCAAAGGGTTTGAGGGGACCCGGGCGTTGCCCCAGCGCAAGCAATTGCGCATGAACCGTAAAGGTCTCGTCAATGTTCTTTCTTGGCTGCACAAAATGAATGTCCCGCGACATGCTGGCGTCATGCAGTTGCCAGCGGCCGCCTTCCTTCCGGTAGCTGTAGCGATTGTATCGCTTCAACACCGTAAAATCGACACCAAGGAGGTTGGCCATCATTTTATCGGTGCCGGCAAGGTGCTTTCGATACTCGATTCCCTTGTCGCTGAGGGCGTACCTAAGATCGATGATGGCCAGCGATTCTGCCTCGACGCAGGTTCTTCCCCGCCAGAGATTCTTCTTCAACCCATCGCGTTGGTCGAATTTGATGACATAGACATCACGTCCCTCGTAGCCAGAGATGGAATCAATGGAATAGTTGTAATCCTCAAAGTTGGAATTATCAAGAAACTCCGGGATTTGCGCTTCCAGAAGGTGATTGACAATGTAGTTGGGCCCGCCGCCAGGATGATAGTCCTCAAAGATTCTGGTACCCTTCACTGACTCGCTGCGCCTGCCCTGGACAAGTTTTAGCAGAGCCCTGTCCTCGCCCGGTTCTGGCAACTGGCTCTCAAATACAGCTTCAGCCACTGAATAATACGTTGTATCGTTTCGAATGATCTCCCGGTAAAACCCTCTCAGCTGGAAGGGCATCACGAAGTAATTCCTTGGAATTGATTTAACTGCATCGGCTATAATCTGTTGGGGCGATGGCGGTTTCACCGTTAGCGCCTCGAGGGGGATGCTGTAAGGGTCCAGGCTGATCATCAACCGCTCGCCAGCGGGCATTGTATGGACCAGCAGGGTTTTGTAGCCGATGCACGAAATCCGGATCGAGTCCAGCCTGTCGGTGCTTTGAAGCACAAATGAGCCAATGCTGTTAGTGGAAGTGCCTGACCGGTTTTTGGCTATCCCAATTACATGGGCGCCAATCACAGCTTCGCCATTCTTTCGATCCAACACCACGCCTTCAACAAGCTGCTGCCCGTAAACCTGGGTCGATGAAAGCAACAGCAGGAATAAGACGGTGGTCTGCATTTTGGGGAAGATGCAAGATGTACCGCCGGGGTTGCGTGCACGAAGGCCATTGCGGAAAGTTTGTTTGCCCACCCGACTCAGCATAATCCCATCAACATGATCCAATCGGCGTAATCGCTGTAATCAATGTATCAGTGTTAACTTTGCCTGAAATGGGAAGTTAACGATGGCAAACAAAAAGAAACTGGTCTTTGTTGTGGAAGACAACCTGGTACAGCAGAAACAACTCCAGGTACACTTTGAAGAGATCCTCGGCGACTATGACGTGCGTTTGTTTGCCACACCAGACGAACTGATGAAGAATCTGGAATTTCGGCCCTACGCGATTGTGCTTGACCATTTTTTTGAGGGGCAAAAAAAGACCGGGCTTGACTACCTGGCAGACGTACGCAGAATGCACAAAGGACTCCCGGTAATTTATCACACTACGCTTGATGACGATGAGGTGAAGAAAAAAGTGATGGACATGGGCGCAGAAATGTATATCGTCAAGGATTCTGCATCGATGGTCCGTCTAAGAGCTGTGTTGGACAACATCAAGGAGCGGGAGAGCAAGAGAGGGTTCTTGGGCAAACTATTCGGACGCTGAAATGTGCTGAATGGCGCCAAGAGCTGAAGTGCTCAGGTGCCTGATGTGCTGAGGTGCAGATGATCCTTGCTGGATAGGCGCTCGTCACTTACCCGGGATCACGATTGTGAACGTACTTCCTTTTCCTGCCTCACTCTCAGCAAGAAGTTTTCCCCCTGCATGGCCGAGGTATTCATTGACGAGCGCCAGGCCGACGCCTGCCCCCGTTTCGCGTCCGGTCCCTTCACGACTGGCAGCCTGCCTGTTGGCCAGGATGGTCTCGATCGTTGAGCGATCCATGCCTATGCCAAAATCGCGGACATGCAGCCTGACCTCTCCGTTGACTGATTCTCCGCTGATTTCAATGATCCCTTCTTCATGCGAAAACTTGATCGCGTTGGCAATGAGGTTGCGAAGGGCATGGTGCATGATGTTCTTGTCCCAAACAACCTTGATCGGGTCGCTGAGCAGTGTTTTAATGTGGATCTTCTTGTTCCTGGCTGTCGACTGGAAAAGGTCTATGTTGCGGTCAACAAGTTCCTTCAGGTCAAACTCCTTCCGATGCAGTTTGGCGCCTTTCAGTTGGGATGAAGTCCATAAAAGTATGTTCTCCACCATCAGGTTGGTACTACCCAATTGTCCCTGCACCTGCCGGGAGAACTGGGAAAACTCTTCAGCTTTAATATGACCCTGGTTGTACATGTCGAGCATGCTTTGCAGGGAATTGAGCGGACTTCTCACATCGTGTGAAATAACAGACAAGAGACGATCACGCACATCCGTTGCCGAACGCAGTTCGCGGGTACGCTCATGCACGATCCCCTCGAGGTTGACATTCATGATTTCCAGCGCCTTGTGAGAAAGCGCCTGGTGGTTGGCAAGCAGGTACACCTGGAAGAGAAGGAAAACAAGAACCCCCAACTCGACGTAATACATGTTGGGAATATCGAGTGCGATAAATGCCGAGTTCTTCATGATCTCAAGAAGGATGAACGGAAAGCTCACCGCGATACCGAACAAGATGATCTTCGCATCCCATTCCCCGCCTTTCCAGGCGCGTCCAATCGTAATAAATGCGTAGGCAAAAGTCAGCAGGTATGCACCGTGCACAATCTCGAGGACAATCCCGAAAGTAACCTGGTTTGGTGATCACCACCAGCCCTGCGGTCAGGAAACCCAGTATAACGAAGAATACAAGATGCTTTCGGGTTGCGTAACGTGGAAACAAGTCATAGATATAAAGCGGGAAGAATGCGACCATGGCATACACGGACCCGAATTCAAGTTTTTTCCACGTTTCCCACGACACCCCCTGGAATAGATTAGGCAGAAGCAATGACCCTCCATGAATAACCATGGCGCGAATGGCTACGCCAAGACAAATAAGTGCAAGCCATAAGAAGGGTCTTCCTTTGCGGTACAGGAAAAAGAGGATCAACTGATACAACGCCATGGCAATCAAACACCCGGCGAAAAAATTCTGAATACCGTTTGATCGTGTGAGTCCCTCGACCAGGTCGGGCGTACGGTCGATGCGCGGGTAACTGGAAAATCCACCGGCAGGGTGTGTTAAGTTTGAGATTTGAATAAGTATGTCTACGTTTTCTTCCTGGTCAGGCAAGGGTACCAACAATGTGGTCAGCTCTGCGCGATAACTTTCCGGTTTATCAGAAACAATTCCCGACGATGCCACCCACTTGCCATTCAGCCATATCCTGCAGGCTGCATTCACGGTTGGAAAGTAGATGGAAAGACCGTGATGGTTATGAGGAAGCTTAAGCGCCAGCCGGTAGGTGCAATAGCCGAGCGGTTCCATGTGTGTCATACCCGACCAACCTGGCCCGGGTGTGAGCAGTTGCGCCCAGTAAATGTGCCAGAGACGGTCAACTTGAACGGAAGGCCCCCTGTCGAAGTCGTATTCGCCTAAGTCATATGCGGGAAGACCGGTTTCTGCCGCACCTGACTGGGCGCTGGCCTGATAGCAGGAAGCAAGCAGGAGAATGCCGAGCATACCGCGCGTCATGGGTATAAATATGGGCTTTTTTTGGGTCCGGCATCTATCGGAAGCCTGAGTTGCATGTTTTTCAAATAGCAAGACAGGTCTGAGACTTGACGGCTGATTCAAAAGCATTATCTTGTACACCGCCCTTTGAACAGGCCTGAATGAAAACAGACTTAAACCAGTTTATCATGAAAAAAGGAATTCTCTCTGTCCTTATTGGAATAGCCGTGATCTTTGCCGTGTCGTGCTCAAAAGACGAGGATCCGAATCCGGGGATACAGCTTGCCACGGCTCCCGAGGCATTGGCAGAACACGACACCAAGAGTGGCGGTATATACAAAGGCACATTCGCCACCGCAACGACTTCAGGTTCTATGAAGGTCAATCTCCAGGCAGGTAAGACAGAGATCATCATCATTTACCTTGGTTCTACACGTACCCTGACCACTTCCGATCTGACAGCCTGGGTCTCAGGAGACACGCTCAGCGCAGTGTTTACCTCTGGAGATTGGAGTGCAGTATTTGCATCCAGCGGTGACGGATCAAACTTTACGATAGGTCTTAACCTGGCCGGCACAACAAGCTTCCAGGGCGCAATTGTAAAGGAAAGGTCGAATCTGCAGGTGAAGGTGTATGAAGGCTCCTATTCTGGCGATGCCACCGGTAAGTGGAACTTCTGTACGCAAAATAATTTGCTTGCTGGCTTCTTCACCGGTTCGGCCACAGGTTACCTTGACGGCACCATCAGCGGAACAACCATCAATATGTTCGAAACTGGTGGCTCTGTGACAGCGACCGGGACTTTGACCAACGAAGGGAGAGATTGCAATGGGACCTGGGAAAACAGCGGTGATACGGGCGCCTGGACCGGAACAAGAATGATCTAGGACAAATTGCCGGCTGATAAGAAAGAGAGGTGGATGCCTCTCTTTTTTTGTACCTCACTGGCAAGCACATGGAGACTCTGGGTTCGTTTCTTCCCTGGTTTCCTCATGATGACCTTCAATACTTGACCGATTGGGAGCAAATCCCGTAACTTTAAGATTAGTTCTTGTTTCAGAGAAAACAACCAAGCCGGTTTCAATATGAAAAAAGGACTTCTCCTGGTCCTGGCAACTGTGTCAATCTTTGTTGTCACGTCTTGTTCGAAGGAAGAGGACCCAACCCCGGGTATTCAACTTGCAACGAGTCCCGAAGCGCTTGCCGAACATGATTTCAAGAGCGGCGGCTTGTACAAGGGAACATTTGCCAATGCCTCTGCTTCGGGGAATATACAGGTGATTCTGCAAGCTGGAAAAACGGAGATCCTCATTGCATACCAGGGTACAACGCGCACGCTGACCACCACGGATTTGACAGGCTGGACCTCAGGAGACAGTATTAACGCAGTGTTCACATCAGGCAATTGGAGCGCATTGTTCGCCGCCAGCGGAAATGCCACAAGCTACTCGATGGGTCTTAATTTAGCCGGAACCACCGCATTCGAGGGTTTGATTGTAAAGGAAAAATCGAATGCGCAGGTAAGGGTGTATGAGGGTACTTATGCAGGCGATGCGTCCGGCAAGTGGAACATCTGTGTTCAAGGCAACCTGATGGCAGGCTTTTATTTTGGTGTGACCAGCGGATACCTTGAAGGAACAATCTCCGGAACAGCCATCACCATGGCAGAACCAGGCGGCACCGTGACAGCGGCCGGAACCTTCAGCAATGAAGTCATGGACTGTTCTGGCACTTGGCAAGATGGAGGGTTCACAGGTACCTGGAGCAGCACAAGAAAGATCTAGGGTAACCTGTTGTCACGATGATAAGGAGAGGTGAAAACCTCTCTTTTTTTATGCGCATCACGTAATTCAAAAAAATGAGGAACTTGATTTTCACCTATATTAAACAACAATTTGACTTCGTCAGGTAAACCAAACACCTATGCCCCAATTTCACCTTTACGACCTTCGGGTGGAAACCATCGAAGGAGAGAAACCATTTGTCTGTAGTCATCTGACCGGGGAATCGTTTGAAGTGAGGGGAGAAAACCTGTACTTCAAGACTGACAAGCCATTTTCGATGTATTCGCTCGCGGCAATCCTGCCGTTGCTGCCTGCCAAACAACGTCCCCTGAACCACATCGACTGGATGGCAACCGATCACACCATCGCCTGTCCCGATCCGAATTGCGGTGCAAGATTCAGGATCAGTCGCATTGGCAAGCGCATGCTTGAACGATCTGACACGACTGTCGTCCCGCTCCCTGATCACAGCGACTGGATGGAGAAGCCGTGAGCATTCCGCGCATCGAATTTGAACCAGGATTCTCCATCTCACGGATCATCAAGGGTGGATGGCAGTTGTCGGCGGGTCATGCCGCTGCCGGCTCTACCGACCCGGTGGCCGATATGTTCGCTTACGCCGACGCGGGCATAACCACCTTCGACTGCGCGGATATCTACACAGGTGTAGAGGAGCTCGTCGGCCGGTTCCTTGCCGAACGAAAGAAGAGAAATGGGACCGCCGGCGACATCCAGATCCTGACCAAATTCGTTCCCGACTACGACGCATTGACTTCATTAACCAAACGCTACGCCGAACGCGTCATCGACCGATCACTGAAAAGACTTGGCGTGGAGCGGATCGACATGGTACAGTTCAGCTGGTGGAACTACGATGTGCCGGGCTGGGTCGAAGCGGCCAACTGGCTGAAAGAGATGCAGCGGGCCGGCAAGATCCGGTTGATCTCGGGGACAAACTTCAACACCGATGCAACCCGTCAAATAATTGACTCTGGTGTAAGCCTTTCGACCGTGCAAGTGCAATATTCCCTGATTGACAACCGGCCGGAGAAGGGACTGACGGACTTGTGTGCACAACACAACATTAAACTGCTGTGCTACGGCACAGTCGCAGGTGGGTTCCTCAGCGATAAGTGGCTGGACAAAGCCGATCCTCAGCCACCCTTCGACAATAGATCGTTGGTTAAGTACAGGCTCATGATCGGGGAATTTGGTTCATGGATGCTTTTCCAGGAACTGTTGCGGACATTGAATCGTGTTTCGGTGAAGCATAACACCAGCATTGCCAATGTGGCCACGCGGTTCATTCTGGACCAGCCCCGGGTTGGTGCTGCCATTGTAGGGGCACACACAACCGCACATCTCAGGCAGAACATTAATGTCTTTGGCTTTGCACCCGATGCTGAAGATTTGGAAGAGATTCGCGGCGTCACAGCACGTCGACGCGGACCATATGGGGATGTCTTCGATCTTGAACGGTTGAAAGAAGGACCGCATGGGGTGATCATGCGTTATAATCTCAACCAACTTTCTTCGTGAACCACCGGGTTCTCGGGGCTTGGGGCTCGGTTCTCGGTGCTAGGTGCTCGGCGCCAGGAGCTCGGGGCTCGGTACTCGGGGCTCGGGGGCTCGGTTCTTGGTGCTCGGTTCTCGGTACTCGGGGCTCGGGGGCTCGGTGCTCGGGGCTCGGTTCTCGGTGCTCGGTGCTCGGTTCTCGGGGGCTCGGGGCTCGGTGCTCGGG
>Ga0187893_10000359_pt1 | contig 118574 bp, 104 predicted proteins | sample MA1701074metaG_FD_139574 | JGI IMG/M metagenome (GOLD analysis project Ga0187893, IMG submission 139574) | White microbial mat communities from a basaltic lava cave in the Kipuka Kanohina Cave System on the Island of Hawaii, USA - MA170107-4 metaG ...
CACTGGTGATGGCCGGAGTCGCAGCAATAACCAGGGATGGCACGCACCACAGTGCCACCAGGGTTTGCTGAACTGAAAACGTGATTTTCATAACCGCTGGGCTTGATCAGGGTATGTCTTTGAATGCTTCGTTAGAGAAAACGCTTTCGCTGTTCGAGGTGTCATAGGCAGTCGCTGCGAAGTAGTACCGGGTCCCGCTGCTGAGTCCGGTGACCGTATAGGTCGTGACGTTGCCAACGTTGATCCCCTGCCCGAATGGCTGCAGATACGATCCCGGAGCGGTGCCGTAGTAGATGCGGTATCCGCTAAGAGTTGGAGCTGTCACAGGATCCCACGTAAGGATGGCCGTGCCGCTGGCGCCCTGCGTTGTCGCGCTTACCTGAGCTGACAAGGCGGAGGCGTTGCCGGCTGCGTCGATCGCGTCGACCCGGTAGGTATAGGTTGTCGCAGCGCTCAGGCCGGTATTGGCGTACGTGGTGACGGTGCCAACCGCGGTAAGGAATGTGCCGTTTCTGTAGATACGATAGCCGGTGACGCCGACGTTGTCGGTGGAGGCATTCCAGCTCAAGTTGATCCGTGAGGAGGAAACCGCGGTTGCAGTCACGCCGGTCGGCGTTGACGGCGCGGTCGTGTCCGGAGCGGCCAGCGTGGTGGCGCTTGCCTGGGCTGACTGGGCGGAGGCGTTGCCGGCTGCGTCGATAGCCTGCACTCGGTAGCTGTAGGTTGTGGACGCGCTCAGGCCGGTGTTCTGATAGGTGGTGACGTTGCCCAGGGTGGTGATGAGCGTGCTGTTGCGGTAGACGCGGTAGCCGGTCACGCCGACGTTGTCGGTTGAGGCGGTCCAGCTCAGGTTGATCTGCGAGAAGGACACCACGCTTGCCGTCAGGCCGGTGGGCGTTGACGGCGCGGTCGTGTCCGGAGCGGCCAGCGTGGTGGCGCTCGCCTGCGCCGACTGAGCGGAGGCGTTGCCAGCTGCGTCCACGGCATCGACCCTGTACGAATAGGTCGTGGAGCTGCTCAGGCCGGTGTTCTGGTGGGTGGTGACGTTGCCCAGGGTGGCAAGCAGCGTGCCGTTGCGGTAGACGCGGTAGGCGCTCACGCCGACGTTGTCGGTTGAGGCGGTCCAGCTCAGGTTGATCTGCGACGGCGAAACCGCGGTTGCCGTCAGGCCGGTCGGGATCGAGGGTGCGGTAGAGTCGGAGAACTGTGTGGTGGCGCTCGCTTGGGCCGACTGGGCTGAGGCGTTGCCTGCTGCATCGATCGCCTGGACGGTGTACGAATAGGTCGTGGAGCTGCTCAGGCCGGTGTTCTGATAACTGGTGACGTTGCCCAGGGTGGTAATGAGCGTGCCGTTGCGGTAGACGCGGTAGCCGGTGACGCCGATGTTGTCGGTGGAGGCGCTCCAGCCCAGGTCGATCCGGGAGGGCGAAACCGCGCTTGCCGTCAACCCGGTGGGCGTTGATGGGGCCGTGGTGTCGGGTATCGAAGGCGTGGTTGCGCTTGCTGCTGCAGACTGGCCGGAACGATTCCCCGCTATGTCAACTGCCTGGACGGTGTACGAATACGTGGTGGACGCGCTCAGTCCGGTGTCCTGGTAGCTGGTGACATTGCCCAGAGTCGTATCGAGGCTGCCGTCGCGATAGACGCGGTAGCCGACGATGCCGATGTTATCCGTGGCCGCGGTCCAGCTCAGGTTGACCTGAGAGGGCGAGGCGGCGTTGGCGATCAGGGCAGTCGGAGTCGACGGTGGGGTGGTGTCGCCGGTGTCCAAGGACCCGGGATCACCCGGCAACTCAGTCTCTCCGCCTCCGCAGCCGGAGACACTTAGTACTACCAGCAACGCCGCAGAACAAGCTAGACGAGCAATGTTGGATCGGTCGATCTCGAGAATCATTTTTCAGACAGCCGGGAGGTTTGTGTCGAGAGCAACTGTCTGCAGGTACCGTGCCAAAAGAAACTTATCCAACTCAATCGAAGAATTGGATGCCGAAGTGTCTTCAGTTTTCGCTGGTGATGTCGTTGTGTTGAGACAACGGTGCTGTTCAAAGCGGTGTTGCTGATGTCGTCGCGTTGAGACAGCGATACCTTGTCGCACAGCGGAAGTGACCGCGCAGATTCGTCGTTCGGGTAGCGCTCGGCATGATCAGCACTTGCCGGGCTCGCAATACACGGATCGACGCCGTTCACGGCGCTCGTTATCGAGCAGGGAGGTCGCGTCGGCCAGATCAGCGGGCTTGGGGTTGTCTGGCTCGTGGAGGTGTGGTGGCGAATCCAACGGCCGCGGCTTAACTGAATCGCCCTTGCCGACTTGCCCCACTTGGGACGAATGTGGTTCGCTTCCAGGCGCGTTCCTGGGGGCCTAATGACTGGATGCGGACCGATATGGTCCCGTCCCGAGCACGCAGCCCGGTAAGCGACCGTTTGCCGACCTCCAGTGATTCCAATAAACTCCCGGACAAACAGGAACTAAGCGTAAGAGCCAAAGAGCTCCCTAAGAAACACCTTGGATGAATCGGTACGGGCTATCGTGAAAGGGAGGATACCGTGAGCGTAAGGAGTTGGTCGGCTATAGGGTTCATGGCTTGGGTAGTGGGCCTGAACGGATGTGGCACGGTCTATCCGCCGCTGGCGAGGCAGGCACCCTCTACCGACGCGCCGTATCTGATCGGTCCTGGTGACACCCTCAATATCGTGGTGTGGCGCAACCCGGAACTGTCAACGAACATTCCGGTGCGCCCGGACGGGAAGATATCAACGCCGCTGGTGGAAGACTTGCCGGCAAGCGGCAAGACTCCCACAGAGGTCGCACGGGACATCGAGAAAGTCCTGGCTAAGTACATCCAGGTTCCAGTGGTCACGGTCATCGTCACCGGATTCGTCGGGCCTTATAGCCAGCAGGTGCGCGTGATCGGCGAGGCCGCCAAGCCCCAGGCGCTGGCCTACCGCGAGAACATGACGCTCCTGGACGTGATGATCGCAGTCGGGGGCATCACCGATTTCGCGGACGGCAACAAGGCCAGCATCCTGCGCACCGGCGGCGGTGGCAGGACGCAGCAGTTCGGCGTGCGGTTGACAGATCTCGTCAGAGGAGGTGATCTGTCCGCCAACGTTACGATGCGTCCGGGTGACGTCCTGATCATTCCACAGAGCTTCTTCTAACGGCAGGAAGGCATCCCAGGCTCAGACCATGCACGAGCTGGCCGACCAACTGCTCTTCCACCTGAGGGCAACCTGGCGCTACCGATGGTATGCGGTGGTCGTTGCCTGGATCATCGCCTTAGGCGGCTGGTTTGCCGTCCACCAGATGCCGAACCGCTACGAGGCTTACGCCAGGGTGTACGTGGATACCCAGTCCGTGTTGAGACCTCTGATGTCCGGTCTTGCGGTGCAGCCCGATCTGAACCAGATGGTCTCCATGATGAGCCGAACCTTGATCAGCCGCCCGAATCTGGAGAAGGTGATCCGAATGACTGACCTGGATGCCGGCTCAGAGACGGATGACGACCGGGCGCGACTCATCGGCTACCTGATGACGAACCTCACCTTCCAGAGTGCGGGCAAGGAAAACCTGTACACCATCTCGTTCATCGACGAGGACCCGCATGTGGCGGAGCGAATAGTGGAGTCGGTGGTCACGCTGTTCGTGGAAAGTAGTCTTAGCGACAAGCGCGAGGACTCGGAATCGGCTCGCCGGTTTATCGACGAACAGCTTGACGGCTATCGAGAAAGACTGGTTGCCTCGGAGCATGCCATCACGGCGTTCAAGCGCCGGCACTTGGGGCTCATGCCGGGCGAGGGAGGGGGTTACTTCACGAGGTTGATCGACGCGAGGTCCGCCTTGAGACAGGCTGAACTGGGCCTCAGGGAGGCCGAGAACTCGAGGGACTCAATAGAAAAGCAACTTGCGGGCGTTTCTGACAACGTATCTCTGCCAGACGCCAACAATCTGAACACGGAGGCCAAACCCGAGACCGAGATAGACGCTCGCATCCGCGTCCTGGAGCAGAAGCTGGATAACCTGCGGCTGAGCTATACGGACCAGCATCCCGATATCGTCGCCATCGTGCCCATGATCGCCCAGCTGAAGGCGCGGAGAGAGGCGGAGGCAAAGCTGTTGAGGGAGCAGAAGGAGGCAGAGGCGAAGCTGAGAGGGACCCTGGCAAGCGTTGCGAAAGCCAAAGACCCCGTCAGTCAGCAGTTGACCGTTTCCCTGACGAAGGCCCACTCGGACGTGGCTGCCATGAGAGCAAGGGTCGCCGAGTACGGCAAACGCTACGCTGAACTGCAAGCAGCCGCCAACGCGCTGCCTCAGGTCGAAGCCGAGTATACGCAGCTGACTCGGGATTACGAGGTAAACAAGGCTCGCTACGATGAGCTGCTGAAAAGGCGCGCCTCAGCGCAGATTTCAGGCGATCTCGAAGCGAGTGAGGCTGCGACCGGCTTCCGGGTGATCGATCCTCCACGGGTGCCGCTCGTGCCCAAATCGCCGAACCGCCCGCAGCTGATGACGATGGTGTTGCTGGTGGCGCTCGGGGCCGGGCTCGGCGTTGCGTATCTGATGACCCAGATCAGACCAACGTTCAACGACGAGCGCAGGCTGAAAGAGGTAAGCGGCCTGCAGGTGCTTGGGACGATCGTAATGGCGTGGACCGATAGGCAGAAAGCAAGCCGCGTCGGCGGTGTGATCATGCTCCTGTTTTCTTTCTTGAGCCTGCTTTCGGCGTACGTTGCGATAATGGCGATGCTCATGCTGACGGTGTCGAGGGTTTGAGATGAGCATCATTGAAAGAGCGGCGAAGCTGCTTGGACCAACCGAGCAGCTGGACTTGAAATCCTCGGCGTCGGGCGAAAAAGGCGGCGTCCGGGCCGATCTCGTCGAACGGGCTTTCAGCGAGGGCGACGAACTTTTCGGGATTTCCGAAGCCGGGGCTCTCGTATCGCAACTGGATGCGATCGAGCGAGCTGTCAACGAGGGTGCCGAGCGCTCCGGGCTGATTGAACCTGGCGAATTCACGGTGCGAGCGGAGAGTCTTTCGACGGACTCTAAGACCAGAGTCAAGCCCGCGTCTCCTGACAGCAGGACTGCGCGGGTTGTCAGGATCAACCGGGATCAGCTTCGCCGGCAGCAGATGATCACACCCGACGGCGAGCGTACCCCGATTGCCGAGAGTTTTCGGCGTGTCAAGCGCCGGATCCTGGCGAACATGACCAATCCGGGAAACGACGCGCCAGCTAGTCTTGTTCTTGTGACCAGCGCGTTGGCCGGAGAAGGCAAGACGTTCTGCGCGATCAATCTTGCGATCAGCATCGCCCTGGAGATAGATCACACTGTGTTGCTGGTCGATGCTGACGTTGCCAAACCGTGCATTCCCCGGGTGCTTGGCCTCAAAGGCGAACGGGGATTGATGGACGTGCTGGTGGATCGCCGGATCGAACTTGACGAAGTGCTGTTGAACACTGACATCGGCAAGCTCACGATCCTTCCAGCCGGCACTGCTCACCAGCATGCCACTGAACTGCTGGCGAGCGACGCCATGCGCACGCTGCTTCACGAATTGGCCGAGCGCTACCAAGATCGCATCGTGGTCTTCGATTCCCCCCCGCTGCTTGCGGCCAGCGAGGCCAGCGCATTAGCGAGTCAGATGGGCCAGATCGTAATGGTGGTGGAAGCGGGGAAGACCTCCGAGGCTGCTCTCAAAGCCGCCCTGGGCCGTATCGAACCGAACACGGTCACCGGTTTGCTGCTGAACAAGGGACGGGGGCCTGGCCCGGGATACGCCTACGGGGGCTATGGCTAGGGCGCGTAGCGATGCCTGGCGATGGCGGGAGGCATGGGGGGGCAGTGACCAAACTCGCCGTCACCTGAAGCGCTTGCTTTCGATGTTCGCCGTGCCGTGGACCCTGGTCGGCTGTCCTGCGTGGGCTGCGGAATGGAATGTCATACCCTCGTTGTCGCTCGGGGAGACCTATACTGACAACGTAGCGCTGGAGACGGACGCATCGAAGAGGGCGGACTGGGTCACCCAGGTTATTCCCGGGATTTCGGTCGCTGCAAGCGGAGCGCGGCTGCGATTCGATGCCAAGTACGCTTACGAAGCTAATTACTACGCCAGGGCGCATGAGGACAAGCAAACGTACGATCGGCTCAATGCATCGGGCAAAGCTGAGCTTGCGGAGCAGCTTCTGTTCGTCGACGCCGGCGCCAGTATCAACCAGTACACCATCTCCCTGCAGAACCCGATCACACTGAACAGCGTCAATGCCACGGGAAACGTAGCCACGGTCAGCAGTTTTTTTGTTAGTCCCCATCTTAGACGGGATTTCGGGTCCGATCTTCAGGCAGAGGCGCGCATGACCTACAGCGCGTCGAACTCCGACTCCTCATCGATAGATGCCGTGGCCGAAGGCATCGACCTGCGTCTGAAAAGCGGCCCAGCATACAGGTTACTCCGCTGGAGTCTTGATTATGCCTGGCAGGATATCGATTACGAAACTCAGGACGATATCTCCATCCGCAAGATCAGGGTTAACGCGCGCAGACCGGTTTCTCGCTCGGTGGGTCTGCTGGCGCTGGGAGGCTATGAATACTACGAATCCGGGACGCTCGTGCCGGAGTCGAAGGGGCTGGCCTGGGGCGTAGGGGCCGATTGGGTACCGACGCCGCGCACGCGTCTTGCCGCCACTGTCGGCGAGCGGCTATATGACGATGCCTACGCCTTCGATTTTCAGCATCGTACCCGCCTCACAGCATGGAGCCTCAGCTACAAGGAGGAGATCACGACGACGCACTCGGAGTTCTTCGCTCCAGCCACCACAAGCACGGCCGGGTACCTCGATACGTTGTTCGTGCCGCGATTTCCCGACCAGGAGGATCGGCAAAGAGAGGTGGAGGAGTTTACTGCCCGGACGGGATTGCCGCCGAGCCTGGGCGCTCCAGTCAATTTCTCCAGCAACGATCTGTTCATCATGAAAAGATGGCAGGCATCGGCCGGTCTCCTGGGGGCTCGCCACGTGCTGATCGCAAGCGTATTCGATGAGACCCGCGAAATGCTGTTTGGTGGCTCCTTGGCGCCGAGCATGGGGGACTTCGCAGTGAGCGACAACATCAGGCAAACCGGGACGAGCCTCCACTGGAATTGGCGCATGACCGCGCGGAGCGCGTGGAACCTGGGCGGAACTTATAGCCGAGAGGAGTTCCCGGACATCAACCGCGTTGATCACCTTATCTACCTTGGGCTGGGTGTCACGCGCCAGTTCCAGCCGCGGGTTTCCGGCTCTCTGGGCTTCCGCAGGCAGCAGAACGATTCAAACCAGAGCGCGTTCGGCTACACGGAGAACGCTGTGTTTGCGACCCTCGGAATGAGTCTTTGACGCTTCATGTACGAAGCTTTCTATCACTTCCGGGCCAAGCCGTTTCAACTAAGCCCTGATCCAGGCTTCCTGTTCTCCAGCTGGGGCCACCGCCGCGCCATGGCTTACCTGGCTTACGGTATGCATCAGGGCGAGGGGTTCATCGTCATTACCGGAGAGATCGGCGCCGGCAAGACCATGCTGGCGAGCACCCTGGCAGGCAGGCTGACGTCCCGCACGGTCGTGCTGGCCCAGCTGGTAAGCACGCGTCTGGAGGCAGACGACCTGGTGCGTATGGTGGCCGCCGCGTTCGGCCTGCCCCAGGACGACAGCAAGGCGGTGTTGCTCGACCGAATACATAGATTTCTGATCGCTTGCCACAGGCAGGGCAAACGAGCGCTCTTGATAGTCGACGAGGCGCAAAACCTTCCAGCGAGGTCGCTGGAGGAGTTGCGAATGCTGTCGAACTTCGTGTCCGCTGGCAAACCTCTGTTGCAGACTTTCCTCCTGGGGCAGCCGGAATTCCGCAGGACGCTGCAGGACCCCGATATGGAGCAGCTCAGGCAGAGGGTCATCGCTACCTGTCACCTCGGGCCAATGAATGAAGCGGAGACCGAGTCCTATATCGTGCACAGGTTAAGTATCGTAGGGTGGCGCGATGATCCATCCTTCAGCGGTGACGCGTTCGCCGCCATTTACCAGCATACTGGAGGCATTCCGCGGAAGATAAACGTGCTGTGTGACCGCCTGTTGCTATTGGGACACCTGGACGAGAAGCACGCATTGACCGCTCGCGAGGTAGCGGAGGTGATAGACGATCTGCAGCAGGAATTTGCGCCAGCGAGCCAGCGGCCCACCCGCGAAGACAGAGGCTGATGCCATTCCGTGTCTCTGCCGCGCAGCGGGAGGGCGTCCGAACTTCATTAGGATCAGCCGGTAGTCCGGGCCGTGCAGGGCGCTCACCCGCCCTTGCTGGCGCGGCTCCTGCGCACGTTGCAAGCAGTGGCGGACGCCGACAGCGGGCGGGACCATGGCGCTTTACCGGGAAAGCAATGCTTCTCGGCCGATTTACTCTGTGCGGAGGTTTATGAGCGTAGTGGCGGTTGTTGGTTTGGGGTACGTTGGGTTGCCGCTCGCGATCGAGTTCGGCAAGAAGCGCAAGACGATCGGCTTCGACCTCTCGGCCGACAAGATCGAGAACTATCGTCGGTTCATCGACCGCACGGGTGAGATATCGAGCGAAGAGTTGCGCGCCGCCAGGCACCTCGCTGTGACGACCGATGCGGCAGAACTTGCGCAGGCCGATTTCATCGTGGTCGCGGTACCCACTCCGGTGGATGCTGCGCACCAGCCCAATCTTGGCGCACTGACGGGTGCCAGCGAATCGGTCGGCAGGCACATGAAACGCGGCGCGATCGTGGTCTACGAGTCAACCGTTTATCCCGGCGCTACCGAGGAGGTGTGCGTTCCCATCCTGGAGAGATTCTCGGGAATGCGGTGGAAACGGGATTTCCGTGTCGGCTATTCTCCGGAACGGATCAATCCCGGTGACCGAGTGCACACCCTCACCACCATCCTCAAAGTGGTTTCCGGAGACAGTGCAGAAACGCTCGACAAAGTCGCGGCACTCTACGAGAACATTATAACCGCAGGGGTATACCGTGCGACGAGCATCAAGGTTGCCGAGGCCGCCAAGGTGATCGAAAACACCCAGCGCGATCTAAACATCGCCCTGATGAACGAGCTTGCGATTCTGTTCGATCGTATCGGCATCGACACGCTCGAAGTGCTGCAGGCGGCCGGCACCAAGTGGAACTTTCTGCCGTTCCGGCCAGGTCTGGTCGGTGGTCATTGCATCGGTGTGGACCCGTATTACCTGACTCACAAAGCCGAGAAGATCGGATATCACCCTCAAGTGATCCTGGCCGGACGTCGCATCAACGACGGCATGGGGAAGTTCATAGCCGAGCAGACCGTCAAGTACATGATCCGCAATGGGGCACACGTCAAGGGCTCACGAGTCAATGTGCTGGGACTGACCTTCAAGGAAAACTGTGCGGACATCCGTAATACACGAGTGATCGACTTGATCCGTGAGCTGAAATCGTACGGAATCGACGTGCATGTACATGACCCTGTGTCCGACGTGACAGAGGCTCGGCGCGAATACGGTCTCGATCTTGAGCCATGGGAGGCATTGCCGCGCGCCGATGCGATTATCGTTGCCGTCGCGCATCGGCAGTTCGTCGCAAGGCCGCTTCCCGACTATCTGGAAAAAGTTGTCGAACGCGGTTGCTTCATCGACATCAAGAGCCAGTTCGACCTGGAGGCCCTGCAAAGGGCAGGCCTCACCGTCTGGCGGTTGTAGCCACGAGTCTGGAGCAGCGAGGCATGTCAAGATACCAGGAGGTGCGACGGCTGATACAGCAGCATCGCCGCCGCTGGCTGGTCACCGGGGTGGCCGGATTTATCGGCTCCCACCTGCTTGAAGCGCTCCTCGGACTCGACCAGGAGGTCGTCGGTCTCGACAACTTTTCCACCGGCTACATGCGCAACCTGGATGAGGTACGGGATGCTTCCGGCGCCTCGGCATGGCGCAACTTCACCTTCATCAAGGGCGACATCCGGCAATTGGCGGATTGCCATCGAGCCTGCGCTGGCGTTGAATTCGTGCTTCATCAGGCGGCGCTGGGCTCGGTGCCGCGCTCCGTTGAGGATCCTTTGGCGGCCCACGAGACCAATCTCACCGGTTTCGTCAATATGCTGGTCGCGGCGCGCGACGCCGCGGTCCGGCGTTTTATCTACGCGGCATCGAGCTCCACCTATGGTGACAGTCCAGGACTGCCCAAGGTAGAGGATGTGATCGGCAAGCCGCTGTCTCCCTATGCCGTCACCAAGTACGCAAATGAACTCTACGCTGATGTGTTCGCCCGCTGCTACGGCATGACTTCTATCGGCCTGAGGTATTTCAACGTATTCGGGCCGCGCCAGGACCCGGAGGGCGCCTACGCCGCGGTCATTCCGAAGTGGATTGCGCAGTTCATCGCAGGCGAGCCGGTGCATATCAACGGCGACGGGCAGACCAGTCGCGACTTCTGCTATGTCGAGAACTCGGTCCAGGCCAACCTGCTCGCCGCCGCTACCGACAGTCCGGCCGCTCTGAATCAGGTATACAACGTGGCAGTGTCTGAGCGTACTACCCTGAACGAACTCTTCGAGCTGGAGCGTGCGCTGCTGGTCGAGCATTTTGCGCATGTGCGCGACATTCGTCCGCACTACGAAGAGTTCAGGAAGGGAGACATCCGTCACTCGCAGGCAGACATCTCCAAGGCACGTAGCCTGCTTGGTTACGAGCCGACGCACAGAGTAGGCGAGGGGCTCAAGGAGGCGATGGACTGGTACGTAAGGAGCTTGTCGCGGGAGGGCTGAGTGTTCAGGCTTGTTCGCCGAAAGGAAAGCTTAGACTTTGATTACTATCGCGTTGACGTTTCTGGGTCAGCAGTCTATATTTGCTCCTAACGATTTTTTGATAAGTGTTACGAATAGTAAGTTCCGCGCGGTCTTCTCAGGAATGCAATGAGGTTTCCGAGATAACAAGTTAATAGTAAAGAAGATAAACCGCGTGCGCTGAAGAATATACCGGAGCGGGAAAAACAAGCTCCGTACTGTAGAAACACAAAAACTACAAGAGAACCTGCAGTACTCGACTGGCAGCACGCAGTACAAAGGGAGGGGGGAAGTTGGTCTTTCTATTCAACCATCGTATTCCTGCGGCGGTTCTGCTGCAGGTAACGGTAGAAGCTGTGCTCTTCTCGCTCGCCATTGTCGTGGCGGTCGAACTCAACACTTCCAGCCACGCAGACCCAGGGATCGTCTTCGTCCCGGCACTGATGTTTGCCGGTCTGATGATTCTTATCAGCCTCGGGCTCGGGCTCTACCGTCAGGGATTCTTCGGAAACGCGATACAGTTCATCGGCAGCAAGGTATTCGCGCTCGTTCTTGGACTGCCGGTCGCATACCTTGCTTTCTACCTTGTGCCGGACAGTGAGCTGTTTCAGGAGGCTCTGCTCGACAGCTTCCTCGTGGCCATAGCAGGGCTCGTTCTGGTTCGAGGAATCTTTCTCATATCCGGTTTTCGCGCTGATCTGCTCACTCACCGCATACTGATCGTCGGCAACGGGCGTGACGCTTCTGCAGTGGAAGCGGCAGTGAACAAGTCCAAGACCCCCGGCATGCATGTCGCCGCGTTCTACCCCTTGAGTGGCTCTGACAATACGATGGCGGCTTCGGACCGCGTAATCCCGTTCGGGACACCCTTGGCCGAGGCCGCAAGGAAATTGCGCATCAACGAGATCGTGGTAGCCGCCCGCGAGCAACGAGGGGGAGCGCTGCCGCTGCGCCACCTGGTGGACTGCCGTCTGGAGGGGATTCGCGTCAGTTGCCTGCCAAGCTTCTTCGAGCGGTTTCGAGGCGAGATTCCAATTGATTCGTTGAAAGCAGGGTGGCTCATCTACAGCGACGGATTCCGTCAGGGCTGGGGCCGCAGTTTCGTCAAGCGTGCTTTCGATCTCGCTGTATCGAGCCTGCTGCTCGTGGTTACCGCGCCAATCATGCTGGCGACAGCAATCGCGATCCTGGTAGAAAGTGGCGGGCCGGTGATTTACCGCCAGGAGCGCGCTGGACTCGGAGGAAAGTCGTTCCGACTGCTCAAGTTCCGCAGCATGACCGCGGATGCGGAAAGCGACGGAGTCCCTCGTTGGACAAGCGCCGGTGACGCGCGCGTCACGACGGTCGGGCGTTTCATCCGCCGCACGCGTATCGATGAGCTGCCGCAGATCTTCAATGTATTCAATGGGGACATGAGTTTTGTCGGTCCTCGCCCCGAACGGCCCTACTTTGTTGCCCAACTCACCGACAAGATCCCGTTCTACCGCGCGCGGCTGAGTGTCAAGCCCGGCATTACCGGATGGGCACAGATTCGATTCTCGTACGGAGCGTCCGTAGAAGACTCGGTCAGAAAACTCCAGTACGACCTCTACTACGTGAAGAACCACACGCTTCTGCTCGACCTGATGATCGTGCTGGAAACCGTGAGGGTGGTGCTCTCCGGTGACGGGGCGCGCTGATGATCGTGCACGGGCGAGCTTCGACCGCCGTGTCGCAGGCTAGTCGGGACGAGGCCTTGCCGCCGGGATTCTGACGGTTCGCCACGGAGGGCGTAAAGCTCAGGCTGGACGCGCAACGAGTCAGGCTCCGGCCATCGGCCTCACGACGAAAAAAAGGCCGCCTTGCGGCGGCCCTTTCTCCCGACACAAGGGAGGAGTGTCAAGAGAATAATCTGTGGCTGCCGCGTGGCCAGCAGCCTCCTGCGCCGGAGCTTCCCTTCCGCCACACTCTCTGCCAAACCGGAGCAGCGAAGCCGGCACCCCTCGGCGATCCGTTGAGAGGCTGCCGCACAACCTTCGACACGTTCGTTCAGCAGCCTGGACTGCGCGCAGCATACAACGTTTGCTGCGTGTCCGGTTGCAAACATACTGCGCAACACCTTCCCGCTTCCTTGACGGCGTCCGCCTACTGAAGCTGGCCGGCAAACGCCGGACCTGCCCCGGAATGCCGCACAATTGCTTGTGCGATCATAGCTTTCGTTTCGCCCTTAGGAGCTTCGCGTCCAACCCGGGGCTGATCCCCCGCCGGTGCCGGGCCGATTGGGAAGACCACGCGGGGCGGTAAGAACCAAGGTCATCAACAGGAGGAGCAAGGTTGAATCGCGGTCCGATCCTGCTGCTGGGTGTTTTCCTGGCCTCAACCTGGAGCGCAGGCGCGAGCGCCGCTAGGGTCGAGGCATTCTCGCCGCAGGGCGAGGTCAAGGGCGTGCGTCAAGCGGTGGCACGCTTTTCTGCTCAAATGGTCGCGTTGGGCGACCCCAGGCTTCCCGCCCCTTTCGAAATCGACTGCCCGGTGCCGGGAACTGCGCGATGGGCTGATGGCCGCAACTGGGTTTACGACTTCGTGAGCGATCTGCCGGCCGGTGTGCGCTGCGCTTTCAAGATCAGGCCCGACGTTGCAACCCTGGGAGGAGAGGCGCTGGAAGCCGCCGAGCCTTTTGCTTTTTCCACAGGAGGGCCGGCGATCGTCGAGTCGCTGCCTTACGAAGGTGTGAACATCGACGAGGAGCAGGTTTTCATCCTCGGGCTGGATGCTCCGGCAAACCAGCAGTCGATCCTGACAAACGCGTACTGCGATGCCCAGGGAATCGGCGAGCGTATTCCAGTGCAGGCGCTGGATGCAGACGAGCGCAAGGCGGTGCTGGAAGCCCGCAAGGATTTCCTTGGGCGCCTGGCGCGGGTGTGGTTCAAGGACGGGCGCTCGATCGTTGTCCGGGACCGCGTTCTTACGCCCGGCACCCAGTTCGACCAGCTGCTCTCCAGTGAACTGCTGCCGATCGCTGTGCTGCGGTGCCAGCGTCGACTCCCCAACGGCGCCCAGGTTCGGCTGATCTGGGGACAGGGGGTCGAATCGATGTCGGGCTTGCCCAGCTCGCAGGACCAGGCGATCGCCTGGCGCGTGCGGGAGAACTTCGAGGCGCGCTTTTCCTGTGAACGGGTGAACAAGGACGCCCACTGCCTGCCGATACTGCCCATGTATCTCGGTTTCACCGCGCCGGTGTCGCGCCAGGCTGCCGAGCGTATGGTCCTGAAGGCCGGTGCGACCGTGATCAAGCCGACGCTCCCTGAGGCCCGGCAGGGCGGTGACTTCGTGGAAGGCGTGAGCTTTGCGGGGCCGTTTGCGGAGCGAGCCACTTTCACGCTCGAACTCCCGGCCAACGTTACCGACGACGCTGGCCGCAAGCTGTCCAATCAAAAGCGTTTTCCGTTGCAGGTTCGCACCGACGAGTATCCTCCGCTCGCCAAGTTCCCCGCCCGTTTCGGCATAGTGGAACTGAAAGGGGATGGCGCGCTGCCTGTCACTCTGCGCAATCTGGAGGCGCTGGTCGAGGCCCGCAGCGTGAAGGTCGGCAAGCAGGAGGAAGACACGCAGGCGCAGGCTGCCGACCGCGCCGACCAGGCGATCAACTGGCTGCGTAATCAATTGCAGAGCGCACGCGGCGAGGAGGGCGGGGTCGTTCCCGGAACTTACTCACGGATCGCCGATGGCGACGTGATGGCGATCGTGCGCTGGCTGCGAAAACTGCGCGAGTTCGAGGCGGACCGCTGGCGCTGGGACGAAAAGAAACAGGAAAACGTCGCTGAGTTCCGGGTTGGCGAGAAATCGATCTTCACCGACCAGGATAAGACTCGTCGCATCCATGTGCCCAAGCCGCAGGGCGCGCGTGCTTTCGAAGTGGTGGGTATTCCGCTCAAGCGGCCAGGCTTCTACATGGTCGAACTGGCGAGCCCGCGTCTTGGTGCGGCTCTTCTGGGGGCGAAAGGCAAGCCCTACTACGTTCAGAGCGCGGCGCTGGTAACCAACCTCTCGGTACACCTTAAATGGGGACGGGAAACTTCGCTCGTGTGGGTGACCGCGCTCGACAGCGGCAAGCCTGTGCCCAAGGCACAGGTTGCCGTACAGGACTGCGCCGGCAAGGTGTACTTCCGCGGCGAGACCGACGGTTTCGGCCGCGCACGAATCGCGGCTCTGCTCCCCGAACCGGAACGCCTGCCGCCCTGTCTCGAAGGCTGGGACAGGCAGCTGGTCGCCTCGGCGCGGGTTGGGGACGATCTCGGGATCGTTTTCTCTGGCTGGAACGAGGGCATTGCCAACTGGCGCTTCAACCTGAGGAGCGCAAGCTGGCAGGGACCATTCATAGCGACGACGGTGCTGGATCGAAGCCTGGTGCGCGCCGGCGAAACCGTGAGCATGAAGCATTACTACCGCCGCCATACCCCGAAAGGGTTCGCCTACGCGCCAGCTGACCAGTTGCCGAGGAAGGCGGTCATCCAGCACGCCGGCAGCGAGGAGAAATACGAGGTGGCGCTCAAGTGGGACGGACGCAACATCGCCGAAAGCGCCTGGCCGGTTCCTGCGGGGGCAAGGAAGGGAACCTACCAGGTCCTCATGACCGACACGCTCGACTCCCGCCCGGGACGCGGGCCGGTGACCCGGGTCAGCGGCAGTTTTCGCGTCGAGGAGTTTCGAGTGCCGCTGATGAAAGCGCAGATCTCGGGGCCAAAGGCGCCGCAGATCCGGTCGCAAACAGTCGATCTCGATATGCACCTTGGCTTTCTGTCGGGCGGCGCGGCCAGCGGCGCGCCGGTCAAGCTTCGCGGTGTGGTCCGGCCGAAGAACGTGAGCTTTCCAGACTACGACGGGTTTTCCTTTGCCAACGGCCGGATCCAGCCCGGAATCGAGCGCGACGCAGCATACGCTTGGTTCTCCGAGCAGTACGAACTGACGGAAAGCGAGGACGGCGAGCCGGTGCCGGTGGCGCGCGACGGCGTACGGCCGGTGAAGACGCAGACGCTGCAACTCGGCGAAGCCGGCAGCGCCCGCGTGCCTGTATCCGGCCTGCCAGTGGCCGATCAGCCGCAGGAACTGGCAGCGGAGATGGAGTACTCGGATCCCAACGGCGAGATCCTCACTACCGCAACGCGCGTTGCGCTATGGCCCTCGCGGATCCTGCTGGGCGTGAAGCCAGACACATGGGCGCAGTCGAAGGAGCAGTTGAAGTTCCAGGTCCTCGTGCTCGATCTAGCCGGCAAGCCGGTCAAGGGGCAGAGGGTAAAAGCCGAGCTCTTCCTGCGCCAGCCTTTTGCCCACCGAAAACGCCTGGTCGGCGGTTTCTATGGCTACGAGAGTGGCGCCGAGGTGAAGAAACTGAATGTCTCCTGCGAGGGGACATCGAACGAGCGCGGACGGGTGTTCTGCGCCCTCTCCCCGCAGGTTTCCGGCAACGTGTTCATGGTCGCGCAGGCGAAGGACCGCGCCGGCAACCTCGCATACGCCAATGCCTCGGCGTGGATCGCGGGCAAGGACGGGTGGTGGTTCGATGCCAGCAACGACGATCGCATGGACGTGCTGCCGGAGCGCAAACGTTATGAGCCGGGCGAGAGCATGCAGCTGCAGGTGCGAATGCCGTTCCGCGAGGCCACCGTGCTGGTGACTGTGGAACGCGAAGGCGTGCTCGACTCTTACGTGCAGCCGCTCACCGCCGCAAGTCCGGTGATCAAGCTTCCGGTCAAACCCAGCTACGCCCCCAACGTGTTCGTTTCGGTGCTTGCATTGCGCGGCCGGGCCGACGAGATCAAACCCACCGCGGTGGTCGATCTCGGCAAACCGGCGTTCAGGATGGGAACCACGGAGATCGCCGTAGGCTGGCGAGCACACGAGCTGACCGTGCAGGTGAAACCGGAGCACGAATCCTACAAAGTACGCGACAAGGCGAAGATCGCTCTGCACGTTACCCAAAAGGCCGGCGGCAAGCCGGCGGCCGGCACCGAGGTGGCGGTCGCGGTGGTTGACGAGGGTCTGCTCGAGCTTCTGCCTAACCATTCCTGGAACTTGCTCGAGTCGATGATGCGCCCCCGGGGCACCGAAGTGAACACCTCTACCGCCTCGATGCAGGTGGTGGGCAAGCGGCACTACGGGCGCAAAGCTCTGGCGCAAGGCGGAGGAGGCGGTCGCGAAACCGCCCGCGAACTGTTCGATACCCTGCTGCTCTGGCAGGGCCGCATCACGCTCGATCCCAGGGGCAATGCAGTGGTTGAGGTGCCGTTGAACGACTCGCTGACCTCGTTTCGCGTGGTGGCAATCGCCGATGCCGGAACCGGGCAGTTCGGCACCGGGCAGGCGCGAATACGCACCACACAGGATCTGCAACTGCTCTCGGGCCTGCCACCGATGGTGCGAGAAGGCGACCGTTTCGAGGCCCGCTTCACAGTCCGCAATGCCTCTTCGCGCGACTTCACCGCAACTCTTGCCGCCAAGATCAACCGCGCGCCTTTGTCCGCGAGCGAGCTGCCGCTCAAGGCCGGCGAGGCGCGAGAAGTCGTCTGGCAGGCGACAGCGCCGACCGGGGCGAAGACCCTGGAGTGGGAAGTGACAGCGGCCGAGCGCGGCGCTGCTGCCACGGCCGACCGCTTGCGGACGCTGCAAAGGGTCGCGGAAGCGGTCCCGGTGGCCACGCTGCAAGCCACATTGGCGCAACTCGACGGCGGCCTCACGGTGCTGATCGGGCCGCCGGTGGACGCACTTCCCCGACGCGGCGGAGTCCGGATCGGCCTCAGGAGCCACCTGGGCGACGAGCTTGGTGCGGTGCGCGAGTTCATGGGGCGCTACTCCTTTACCTGCCTCGAGCAGAAGGTCTCCAAAGCGGTCGCACTGCGCGACGCAGAGCTCTGGTCGCGCGCCATGGCTGAGCTGCCCTCGTATCTGGACCGCGACGGTTTGGCGAAGTACTTCGCGCAGGAGCGCCTAGGCAGCGATACCCTGAGCACCTATATCCTCGCGATCGCCCACGAGGCGGGTTGGCCTGTGCCTGACGGGGTGAGGCAGCGGATGATTGCGGGTCTGCGCGGGTTCATCGAAGGCCGGGTGCTGCGAGACTCGCCGCTGCCCACCGCCGATCTGTCGATCCGCAAGGTCGCGGCGCTGGAAGCCCTTTCGCGCAGCGAATCGCTGGATCCATCGCTGCTTTCCAGTATCGCCATCGAGCCTAACCTGTGGCCCACCTCAGCGGTGATCGACTGGCATGGCGCTGTCAAGCGCAGTCAGTGGCCGGAGCGCGACAAGCGCTTGCCGGAGGCCGAGCAGGTCCTGCGGTCGCGGCTGAGCTTTCAAGGCACCACCATGGGATTCTCCACCGAACGCAACGACTATCTCTGGTGGCTGATGGTCTCAGGCGACGTCAATGCCAACCGCATACTGCTGGCGATGCTCGCCGAGCCGCAGTGGCGCGAGGATATTCCCCGGCTGGTGCGCGGCACGATCGGCCGCCAACAGCGTGGCCGCTGGAATACGACCGTTGCCAACGCCTGGGGTATCCTCGCCATGGAGAAGTTCTCGGCACAGTTCGAGAGGGACACGGTGGCGGGCAAGACAGAGGCGAGCCTGGTCGGCGAAAGCGGGGTCGTCGACTGGTCGCTCGATGTCAAGGGTGGTGTACTCGACCTGGGCTTCCCCCCGATCGAAGACGGTCTGACCATCACCCACAACGGCACCGGCAAACCCTGGGTTACCGTGCAAAGCCGCGCCGCCGTGCCGCTTGCCGCGCCGCTGTCCTCCGGCTACCGCATCGTTCGATCGGTGAGCACGGTGTCGGCGCGCGACGGCAGCGGCGTGGCCCGCGGCGATTCGATGCGTGTGCGCTTAGAAATCGAAGCGCAGTCCGACATGAGCTGGGTCGTGGTCGAAGACCCGATACCGGCCGGCGCTACCATTCTGGGGCGTGGCCTTGGCGGCGACTCGCAGATCCTCGCCTCGGGAGAGGAGAAGCGCGGTTTCGTGCAGCCGGCATTCGAAGAGCGCACTTTCGAGGCCTTCCGCGCCTACTACCGCTTCGTGCCTAAGGGCGAATGGGTGGTGGAGTACACGCTGCGGCTCAATAATGCCGGGCGGTTCGAGATGCCTCCGACTCGCGTCGAGGCGATGTACGCGCCGGAAATGTTCGGGATGGTTCCGAATGAGCCTGTCACGGTGCAGCCATGATAGGGTTGACCAGTGACGAAGTGAGGCGCAAGGGGCGAGGCGCGAGGCGCGAAGGAAGTAACGGCGCGAAAGTCCGCCACCTCGTGCCTGGAACCTCATGCCTCAGGGACGGTTTCTGGTCACTCGTTGCCTGTCACTTGCCGCTGCTTATGGTGGCGATGGCATTCATCGCCACAGAGTCGCGCGCGGAAGTACCGGCGTTCGAATCGGTCAAGGCGGGCTGGGCAACCACCGAAGGGCTGCTGCTCGACCGAAACGGCCAGCCGATCCACGAGTTGAGAGTGGTGGAGCGTGGACGGCGGCTGCGATGGCTGCCGCTCGAGGGAATTTCCCCGGCAGCAATCCAGGCGATCGTCCGCGCCGAGGACAAGCGCTTCTTCAAGCACTCGGGCGTGGACTGGCTGGCTCTTTCCGATGCCGCGCTCGACACGTTGTTCTCGCGCCCGCGCGGCGCTTCGACCATTTCGATGCAGGTCGCAGCCCAGATCGACCAGGAGCTGATGCCTAGATCGAACCATCGCTCGCTGGGACAGAAGTGGGATCAGATCAAAGCCGCGCAGGCGCTGGAGAAATCCTGGAGCAAGCGGCAGATTCTCGAGGCGTATCTGAACCTCTCGACTTTCCGTGGCGAGCTGCAGGGAATCGCCGCCGCGGCCAACGGAATCTTCGCAAAGCATCCCTCCGGAGTGTCCGACGCCGAGGCGCTGCTGATCGCCGCCTTGCTGCGCGGTCCGAATGCCGGCCCCGAGCAGGCGGGAAAGCGCGCTTGCGCGATCGGCGCCGCGATGGAGTCCGCAGTGCCGTGCGAGCGGATCGTTGCGCTTGCCCACCAGGCGCTCAGCCCGGCGCCAAGCATTCGTCCCGGCGTGGATTTCGCTCCGCACGTGGCGCGGGCGCTGCTGTCGGCCGAGCGGCCGCAGGTGCGATCCACGCTCGACGGCGGGCTGCAACGCTTCGCCCTGGATACGGTACAGCGCCATCTCTCCGACCTGGCGGAAAACTCGGTGGCGGACGGGGCGCTGCTGGTGGCGGACAATCGCACCGGCGAAGTTCTCGCCTATATCGGTAACGCCGGAAACAGCGCCAGCGCCTTCTACGTGGATGGTGTACGCGCTCCTCGGCAGGCCGGGTCTACGCTCAAACCCTTCCTTTACGAGATGGCGATCGAGCAGCGGCTGGTGACGGCTGCATCGCTAATCGAGGACTCGCCGGTCAATCTGATCACGCCCACCGGCCTGTACGTTCCGCAGAACTACGACCGCGACTTCAAGGGGCTGGTGAGCATGCGCACTGCGCTCTCCTCTTCGCTCAACGTTCCCGCGGTTCGCATGCTGATGCTTCTCGGAGCGGACGCTTTCGCAGAACGTTTGCGCGGGCTGGGTTTCGCCGACGTGACCGAGGAGGGGGATTTCTACGGGTACTCGCTGGCGCTGGGTTCCGCCGAGGTGACGCTCTGGCGGCTGGCCAATGCCTACCGCGCGCTCGCCAATGGCGGGCGATGGTCCCCTTTGGTTGTGGAGTCGGCGCGAACCCGGTCTTCCGCAGTGATGGACCCTGCCGCTGCGTACGTGGTGGCTGACATTCTCTCAGACAGGCTGGCGCGCAGCCCGACTTTCGGGCTCGACAACCCGCTCGCCGCGCGGCACTGGGCCGCGGTCAAGACCGGAACCAGCAAGGACATGCGCGACAACTGGTGCGTCGGCTTCACCGATCGCTACACCGTGGCTGTCTGGGTCGGAAACTTCGACGGCAGCCCGATGCGGGACGTATCGGGCGTGACCGGTGCCGCTCCGATCTGGCTGGAGGTTGTGAACTACCTCCACCGCGACATCGCCTCGCGCCAGCCGCAAGCTCCCGGAGACGTGGTCAGGGCGCAGGTGAGCTTCGACAAGGATCTGGAGCCGGCCAGGCCTGAGCTGTTTCTTGCCGGCACCGAGCTCGGCCATGTCGCCGCCAAGTCCCCCGAGACAATCCGGGTTTCCATCGCCTATCCCGGAAACGGGACGATCATCGCGCTCGACCCGGATATTCCCGAAGAGGTGCAACGCATACGTTTCACCATGCGGCCGGAAGTGGAGGGCTATCGTTGGCGGTTGAACGGAGAGGACCTGGACGCTGATGCCAATGCCACGTTCTGGCGGCCGGCTGCGGCGGGCATGAACACGCTGGTGCTTCTGGGTCGCGACGGAATCGAGGTCGACAGCGTCAGGTTCGAGGTTCGGGGAACGATTGCAAGATCCGTTGACGCGGTGTCGCATCGAGAAGAGCAACGGACAGAGGGGAAAAGACCATGAGAGCGCTATCGGTGGTGGTTGCGGCGGCGGCAATGTTCTTCTTTGGGACGGCCTGGGCGGATGGGCCGCGACTGAACCGGATGATCGAACTGTGGGAAGCCGGCAAGCCGGCAATCGGCGCCTTCGCTCGCTTCCGCGACGCCGACGGGGCGCTCTACTACGGAACCTCGGATCTGGATTTCGTCATCTTCGACACCGAGCACGGACCGGCGGATTTCTCTCAGCTACGCGCCTTCCTGCAGTTTATGATCGACAAGGCGCAATTGATGAGGAAGAGCAACCTGCAACCCAACGTTACTCCGCTGGCGCGCATACCCTCCAACGGCGGCGAGCGAAACCAGTGGGTGGTGAAGCAGGTCCTCGATCTCGGCGTCATGGGGCTGATGTCGCCGCATATCCGCAACGTGGAAGAAGCGCGCGCCCTGGTTGCCAATTCGCGCTATCCGCAGAAGCTCGGCGCGACCGATGCCGATCCGCCGGGAGAGCGCGGGGTGGCGCCGGCAAATGCGGCGCGTTACTGGGGCATACCGGTTCCCGAGTACTTCGAGCGCGCCGATACCTGGCCGCTCGACCCCAAGGGGGAGATCGCCGCTGTAGCCATGATCGAGAGCGCGGAGGGTGTGAGGAACATCAGCGCCATCTTGCGCGAGGTCAAGGGCATCGGCGCGATTTTCATCGGCCCCAACGATCTTTCCACCTCGCTTGGTTATCCCGGACAGATGGACCATCCGGAGACCGAGAAGGCGACGCAGCAGGTGCTTGCGGCATGCAGGGAATTCGATGTGCCATGCGGCATTCTGGTCAACAAGGGCAATATCGAGAAGCGCGTGAAGGAAGGCTTCAAGTACCTGGTGGCCGCCGGCACGCCGGGCGACGTGGAAGAGGCGGTGCGAATCGGCCGCAAGGCGGCGGGGCGCTAACCGAAGAAACTGGGCCTGCCGAGGTTCAGGACAATGCACCTTCGTGCACCCTCTGCCTTGCTTTCCGGCCGCCGTCCACTGACCGCTGATCCCTGGCACTCACGTCGCCTGCAGACGGCCGGAGAAATCCACTTGCTGCCCGGCGCGAACCAGCGTCACCGGCACGTCCGACAGGTGGAGCACTTTGGTCGCGACCGACCCCAGCAGCATGCTCGCGATCTTGCTGTGGCCGTGCGTTCCCATGAGGATCTCATCGGCCCGCAGCTCCCGCGCCTTGGCGATGATGTTCTCCGCGACCGCACCCGTGGTGCGATGCGCGCTGTAGGCGATGCCTGAGCTCTTGAGGCGCCTTTCGGCGGCGGCGAGCGCCTTGTTGCCCTGCTCGTAGTAGTAGGTGTCGATCTTCGCCGTATCGAGATACACCATCGCCTCCTCGGGAAAGATCCTGGCCTGGACGTTGAGCAAGTGAACATCCAGCCGGTCGGTGGATTTCGCCCGCTTGATCAACTCTTCGACGGCCCGATCCGAGCACTCGGAACCGTCAACCGCAATCGTTCGCATGCCGCTTTCCCCTTGATTGGCTGCTGAAAATCGTCAATGACACCGACACCACCGAGCTGGGCAGATCATACGTTCCAAGCGGCCGGCCAAAAGTGATCCAGATCAAACAGCGGACATCGCGCGCGCTGGTGCACCGCGATTTCCGGCCTCTTGAGCCACTTGCGCAGGTCGACTCGCCCGGGCAGACAGAATGGCCAGGGCGACCCGGGCCCTCTGCTAGAATGCCCCCGCCCGCAAGAGAGGACCACCGGCCGCGCTTCACGGCTGACGAAAAAGGGGCAAGAAGAAAAATTCAGAGGAGGAAGCCCAATTGGCTACGAACTATTCGCCGCAGTTCGAGAAGGCGACATTCGACAAGGTCGCCTGGCGCCTGATCCCGTTCCTGTTCATCTGCTACATCGTTGCCTTCCTGGACCGCGTCAACGTCGGTTTCGCCAAGCTTCAAATGGCGCCCGACCTGCAGTTCAGCGACGCGGTGTACGGATTCGGCGCCGGGGTGTTCTTCATCGGCTACTTCATCTTCGAGGTGCCGAGCAACGTCATCCTCGAACGGGTCGGAGCGCGAGTGTGGATCGCCCGCATCATGATCACCTGGGGGATCATCTCTTCGGCGTTCATGTTTACCGACCAGATTCACTGGGGGTCGATCGCGGGCTGGTTCAACCTGAACGACGCTGAGTTCACTTTCTACTTTCTGCGCTTCATGCTCGGTGTGGCGGAAGCCGGATTCTTTCCAGGCATCATCCTGTACCTGACCTACTGGTTCCCCGGCCCGCGCCGGGCGAAGATGGTCGCGATGTTCATGACGGCGATCGCGATTTCCAACGTCGTCGGCTCTCCGATATCGGGCGCGATCATGCAATACATGGACGGGGCCAACGGCTGGCGCGGCTGGCAGTGGCTGTTCCTGCTGGAGGGCATCCCTTCCGTGATCATCGGGGTGCTGGTTTTCGTGCTCCTGCCCAATGGCCCGAAAAGCGCGCCCTGGCTGACAGACCAGGAGAAGGACCTGGTAGTGCACCTCGTTGCGGAGGACGATCGCGCCAAGAGAGACCTCGGCCAGCGCCACAGCTTCATCGACGCGTTCAAGGACGGCCGAGTCTGGGCGCTCGCGCTGGTTTACTTCTGCGGCGTGGTCGGCTTCTATGCGGTCAACTTCTGGATGCCGACCATCATCCAGGAGCTGGGGATCGACAAGTCCGACTTCCTCAAGGTCGGGCTGCTGAGCATGATCCCCTGGGGCGTGGCCGCAGTGGCGATGGTGGTGTGGGGCGCGCATTCCGACCGCACCGGGGAGCGCCGCTGGCATGCGGCCAGCGGCCTGCTGGTGGCGATGGTGGGTTTGCTGGCGCTGACCGTGGTCGGTCATGCCCCGATCCCATCGATCATCGCGCTCACGCTGGTGACCGCGGGGATCCTTTCCTGGGTCGCTACCTTCTGGTCGCTGCCCACGGCATTCCTGTCCAGTACCGCGGCGGCTGCGGGAATCGCCTGGATCAACTCTGTCGGCAATCTCGGTGGCCACTTTGGTCCGGACCTGATAGGGCGCATCCGAACCGCCACCGGGCAGACCGAGGCAGCTTTCTACGCGCTTGCGGGGGTCGCACTGCTCGGGGCGCTGATCATCATTCTCATGCCCAAGACCGGGAAGAAGAAGGTGGTTGCGGCCCAGCCTGCGCGAGACTGAGGCACCGGGCAGGATTTCGCCTCAGTGGGAACCCGTGAGCACCCGCGGGTTCCCGAATTTCTGTTGATCTGAGTCAAGTCCGCTCGAACGGCCGGCGCTAGCATGTACGGGAAGTTTCGTCATCCAGAGATGTATGTGGCGCGCTGGCATTGTGTCGGGACTGGCGCAGGCGTTCGAAATCGGCGACCGGATTCGCCGCGGGCTCCTCTGCCTCGGCTAGTCCGAGGCCCTAACGATCGCTGCGGGTCGCGAGCGCAAGCAGGGCCTCGCCGTCGAACACCGGCAGCGAACAGGTGTTGTCGGTGCAGACAAATCCCGCCGCGCGCGAAAGCTCCGGGTACTGCACGTCCGGATTCGACAGCCGGCCTTCGGCGCGGTCCCACCACTCGATGCGCTTGTAGCCGCCGGGCGCGCGCTGCGCGGCGGCGAACATTTCCTTGGCGCTGGAGTCGGCCTTGGCGCCGACCACCGTCAGATGCAGCGGCGCGGAGGACAGCTCGACCTCGGCTACCAGCACGCCTGCTTCGGTGGGACGGCGCAGCGCGACTTCGCGGGTGACAAGGTAACGCATCGCACGTTGGGCATCGTCTCGATACGCATCGTTGCCGGTGTAGTGCCAGAGCAGGTTGGCGAAGCGAGCGAGCATCAGGTTCTCGTCGGTCTGCGCCCGTGGAGCCAGCACACCATCCGGGGCTGCAGACACGAATCCAGCGTCGCCGAGCACAAACCGGGCGCGAATGAAACGCGCGGCATCCTCGGCGTGCGCCAGCCAGCCACGGTCGCCGGTGACCTGGTACAAGCCGAGAAAAGCTCGCCCCATCGCCAAAGTGTCCTCGAGATAAGGGCCAGCCGGGTCGACGGCGTCGTGGCGAAAGCCGCCCCCGGGAAGCCGGCGATTCTCCAGCGCCCAGCGGGCGGCGCGTTCGGCCCGTCCCAACATCTCGCGCTCCCCGGTCGCCGCATATAAATAGGTGAGAGCGTGGGCCATCCATCCGTTCTCCCGCGCATAGAGATGCGTGTCCACTGCCGGAATTCCCAGCGCCCTGCGCCTGGCGTCGTCCCGCTGGAAGTATTCGGCGCTGTGCCGCCCCTTGACGAGGTCGGCGTCCTGGCTGACGTAGAACGCACCTTGCGGCGAGAGCAGGAACTTCGAGACATATCGATCGATGGCGCGCGCGGCGTCGAGATAGCGGGAATCCCCGAGCGAGAGCCAGGCGAGGGTGTACAGCCTCAGATAATCGGCCTGGACGAACATGATCTTCTCGAAGTGCGGATGCTTCCAGTCGCCGTGGGTCGAATACTGGTACACCCCGCCCCAGACAGGGTCGATAAGGCTGAGCGCGCCATCCAGGGTCTGGATCGCCATCTTGCGCGCGCGTGAATCGCCTCGCTGCGCCAGCATCAGCGCGTACTCCACCGTATCGCGGTCCATGAACTTCTGTTCCTGCCTGAACCCGCCGTGACGGGTGTCGTGAGTGCTGGTGAAGCGCCGGCGCAACTCCTTCCTTATGTCTTCAGCGAGCAGCGCGCTGGATGAGTACGCAGCAGGGCGATCGTCACCTGCATACTTCATCGGTGTCGGATCCTCGACGATCGCCTCCAACAGCCGGGCGAAGCGCTCGGGCGGAATGAATCCGCGGCGCTTGACGATCTCGCTGCCATCGGGAGCGAACACGATCGTGGCCGGCCAGCCGTAGTCCTCGTAGCGCCGCGACAGGTCGGGTCGCGAATCCTGGTCCACCTTCACCGCGATGTAGTGACGCTCGAGCAGACTCTGCACAGCGGGATCAGCGTAGGTCTCGCGGTCCATGACGTGGCACCAATGGCACCAGACCGCTTCGAGGTCGAGCAGCACGAAGCGCTTTTCCTGCCGGGCGCGCTCGAATACCGCCTCGGACCAGGCGTTCCAGTCCACCGCTGCGGCGGCGTGAAACGCCGTCAGCAGCAGCAAGCACGAGCACAGACCTCGAAAGAGTTTCAGCAAGACGCCCTCCAGGTTTACGGCGAGAGATACGCAGCAGGTCCCGCTGCTGGATGCCCTGGGCGGCAGCCAGACAGACGCGTGAGCATCAAAGCCTGACCGGCGGTTCCGGTGAGCGCCTTGATTCGGAACGCAATCTCGGTATAATCCGCGCCTTCCTTGCCTCACTGGAACCGCATCCGGGAGGCTTATCGCCCGCCCCGCGGGATTACCCATAAGGAGCATTTGATGCGGCATTACGAGATCGTTTTCATCGTCCATCCCGATCAGAGCGAGCAGGTGCCGGCGATGATCGAGCGCTACCGCGGCATGGTTTCCGGAAGCGGAGGGCGCATCCATCGCCTCGAGGACTGGGGCCGTCGCCAGCTTGCCTACCCGATTCAGAAAGTGCACAAGGCGCACTACGTGCTGATGAACATCGAGTGCGACAAGCCGGCACTCGACGAGTTGGAGCACGCGTTCCGCTTCAACGACGCCGTGCTGCGGCACCTAACGGTCAGCATGCCTCGCGCCTATACAGAGCCTTCGCCGATGATGAAGGAAGAGAAGGCGAAGCAGATCGTCGGCACCGTCGCCGAAGTTGCTGCCCCCCCTCAAGCGGCGCAGCCGCCGGAGTCGGCTCCCGCCTGAGGCAGTGGAGGGAAACCGGCTCGTCCTGCACGCGAGGCTCAAGTCGAAAGACGAGCTTCGCAGAACGCCGGCAGGCATCCCGGTGATTTCGTTTTGCGTCGAGCATGAATCCGAGCAGCTGGAAGGAGGCCTCTCGCGCAGGGCAGTTTTCGAGATCGACTGCGTGCTGGTCGGCAACGAGGCAGAACGCATGACCGCGACGCCGGGCTCGGCACTGAGGCTCAAGGGTTTCCTGGCGGCGCGCGGCAGGCTGAGCCGGCTACTGGTGTTTCATGTCAACGAATTTGAACTGAAGTGAGGTAAGAAAAATGCCACGTCCGATGGGCAGGTCCAAAGACAAGCGCGACAGGAAAGACAAGCGTCCGGGCGGCTCACGTCCGCTGTTCAAGCGCCGGAAGTTCTGCCGCTTCACGGCGGAAAAGATCGAGTGGGTGGACTACAAGAACGTCGAACTGCTGAAGGATTTCATCAACGAGAACGGCAAGATCATCCCGGCCCGGATCACCGGCACCCGCACGCGCTATCAGCGTCAACTTTCGGTTGCGGTAAAGCGTGCCCGCTTCCTCGCGCTGCTGCAGTACACCGACGTTCACTGAGGTTGCCATGCAAGTGATACTACTCGAGAAGATCCACAATCTCGGCCAGCTTGGCGAGGTGGTGAAGGTCAAGCAGGGTTTTGCCCGCAACTATCTGATCCCGCATGGCAAAGCCAAGCGGGCCACGCCCGAGAACATCGCCGAGTTCGAGAAACGGCGCACCGATCTCGAGGCCGGGCAGGCGAAGGCACTGGGCGAAGCCACCGACCGCGCGGCGAAGATCGAAGGACTGATGATCCAGCTCACACAAAAGGCCGGCGTCGACGGGCGCCTGTTCGGTTCGGTAACCAATTACGACATCGCCGAGGCGCTCAAGGCGCTGGGGCACGAGGTTGCCAAGTCGATGATTCGCCTGCCCAACGGTCCGCTCAAGCAGGTCGGCGATCACCCCATCGTCATAGACCTGCATGCCGACGTGACCGCAAAGATAACCGTGTCGGTGTTGGGAGAGCAGTAGGCGTCACCGATAAGCGACAGTCAGACCGCGGATTCGAGGGCCGCACGTATGTGCGGCCTTTTCTTTTGTGTCTCAACACTTTCGAACGGGAAGCTGGGAGCAGAAAAATATTCTTGGCGTGCAGCCGGGAATTTCCAATAGACTTACGCGCAGTTTGTCGCGCGTTGTGCGGTAGCTTCGGAAACGAGGAGGTCGATGGCCCAGTCTGCAGTCCAGCGCGTACAGGATTCCCAGGTCGAGTTGATCAAGCTGCCACCGCATTCGGTGGAAGCCGAGCAGTCGGTGCTGGGGGGCCTGCTTCTAGACAACGCCGCCTGGGACAAGATCGCCGACCTGGTCGGAGAGACGGATTTCTATCGCGCGGACCATCGGCTCATCTACCGTCATATCTCGAAGCTGATCGAGCGCTCACGTCCCGCCGACGTCATCACGGTTGCCGAAAGCCTCGAGAGCACCAAGGACCTGGATTCCGCCGGGGGTATACCCTATCTCGGCGCACTGTCGCAGAACACTCCGTCCAGCGCCAACATCCGCCGCTATGCCGAGATCGTGCGCGAGCGCGCCATCATGCGCAAGCTGGCGGAGACTGCAACCGGAATCGCCGAGTCTGCCTACAACCCGATGGGGCGCGAGGCGCCGCAACTTCTCGATGAGGCGGAGTCGAGAATCTTCGCCATTTCGGAAGAAGGCGCTCGCGGCAGGCAGGGCTTCATGGACATGCAGCCGCTGCTGACCCAGGCGGTCGAGCGCATCGACCTGCTGTACAACCGCGACAATCCTTCCGACGTCACCGGCGTTCCCACCGGGTTCAGCGATCTGGACAGGATGACCTCGGGACTCCAGACGGGTGATCTGATCGTCATCGCCGGCAGGCCGAGCATGGGCAAGACATCGCTTGCCCTGAACATCGCCGAATTCGTCGCGCTCAACGCCGGGCTGCCTGTTGGCGTGTTCTCGATGGAAATGTCGGCCTCGCAATTGGTGATGCGCATGCTCGGCTCGGTGGGAAGGCTGGACCAGCACAAGCTGCGCACCGGCCGCCTGGCGGACGAGGACTGGCGCCGCCTCACCGAAGCGGTAGGCAAGCTCAACGAGGCGCCAATGCACATCGACGAAACCGCAGCACTCAACGCGCTCGAGCTGCGGGCCCGGGCACGGCGGCTGCACCGCCAGTACGGCAAACTCGGGCTTATCGTGGTCGACTACCTTCAGCTCATGTCCGCCAGTACGCAGGGCGAGAATCGCGCCACCGAAATCTCGGAGATATCCCGCTCGCTGAAGGCGCTCGCGAAGGAACTCACAGTACCGGTGGTCGCGCTATCGCAGCTGAACCGCTCGCTCGAGCAAAGGCCGAACAAGCGGCCGGTGATGTCGGACCTGAGGGAGTCGGGCGCGATCGAACAGGATGCGGACTTGATATTCTTCATCTATCGGGACGAAGTCTACAACCCGGACTCGCCGGACCGCGGCCGTGCGGAAGTCATTATCGGCAAGCAACGCAACGGTCCCATTGGCACGGTGATGCTCACCTTTCAGGGCGAGTACACGCGCTTTGCCAGCTTTGCCGATCCTAACCGCTACTGATCACAGGCACGAGGTTCGGGCTCCGGGAGAAAGGCGCGCGGCCGCTCCTGGATCCTCGTGTCTGGCCCATCGCGCCTTGTGCCCGGATCCGTCACACTTCGCCGGGGAACTTTCTCTTGAACTCAGCGAAGGTGCGCTGGAACTCCGTTTCCATTCCCTCCTGGCGGTAAACCGCCATCAGCTTCACCCAGGAATCGCGGTCGTTGGGATTCTTGTGGATCTGGAACTCGAGCAGGCTGATCGCGTTTTGCGTCCGGCCCAGCGAAATGAAGCGATCGACGTCGGTGAACATCGAGCGTGAGTTGTCGAGCGCGACGTCCATTTCCCGCTTCAATTCTGGCCTTGGCGCACTTGGTTCCGCCGTTTCCCCTGGCCCGGTCCGGGGTTCGGCATCCAGTTCCAGATCTACCTCGGTTGCGACCTTGGCCTGGTTTTCCAGGAGAAAGTCGGGCAGTTCCGGCAGAGGGCTTACCGTTTCGGGCATTGCCGTATCAGGTTGCGCCGGTGCCACAGGCGGCGCGGGGCGAGGCGGCTCCGCCGCGGTGATGCTTTCCGGCAGCACCGGCGGCCGCGCCAGCGGAGCCGGACGCTCAGGCTCGAACAGCGGGCCGGCGGCCTCCCGCGCTTCCTTGAGCAGCGCATCGATTCTCGCTTCATGCTCGTCCACCGGGATCCCCGGTCGCGAGCGTCTGCCGAGGACGAAGGCGAGGGCCGCAAACAGCAACGAGCCCGCGGCGGCAGCGGCCCAGAGCATCCAGGGCGTTTCCGGAGTAACCGCGACCGGCTCCGGCACGGGACGTGGCGGCTGAGGTTTGGGCGGTGCCGGAGACACCATGGCGGTGATCGACCGGCGCAGCGACTCGATTGCCTGCTCGAGGCGAGCAAGCTGCGAGTTGATTGCGCTCTGCGACTCGCGGAGCTGGGTAATCTTGAGTTCCAGCGCCTCGGTGCCGGCGGCGGCGACGGTAACGACCTCTCCTCGATACAGCCTGCGCAGCTCCTGGCGTCTCTCTTCGTCGATCCCTTCGCTGCGTCCGAGATCGAGTTCCGCGCGCGCCAGCTTGAGTCTCAGCTTCCGTGGCAACTTCGCCAGCGGGGCGCCCGTAGCGACGCCCGCGGCCGCGGCCTCGCCATCGGCTGGCGCCGGGCCAGTCGGCGGCGGGGGTGCCGACACCGGTGCAGGGGAAGGGCGCTGCGGCGCGGCAGCCAGGTGCTTGGCGTCGCGCAAGTCCGGAACGATCAGCCGCGTCCCCGCCTTGAGGGCAACCGCCTTACCGAGCGGAAAGAGGCCTGGATTGGCGGCGACGATGGCTTGCTCGAGCCGGCGCCGGGCGGTCGCATCGGCCGGGTAGAGCGAGCGGGCGATGCTGGCCACGGTTTCATCGTGCATGATCGTCAGGCGTGTACCCCGGCCGAATTCGCGGGCTGCGTCTGCCGGCTGCGCCGGCACCCTGTCCCACGGTTGCCGGATCAGAAGGTTGAAGTGCCGCGCGGTGAGTGCCTGGCCTGGGCATTGCACGCGGAGCACCACCGCCACACCGGGTGAAGTCACCGGCTCGACGGTGGAAATCTCGACCGCGTCGCCCGCTGGAGACAACTCGATGCGTGCGTTCCTGAGCAGCGGGTAGTCGGGGAATGGCAGATCAGCTTCACTGCCGAGCGAGAGGCACTCGGGGGCGATGAGCTCGCTGGACTCGGTGCGAATGACCGCCACGGCCTTCAGCGGCTCGCCCCGGACCGACTGGACCGAGAGACGTTGGATGTCGAGCGGCGCGGCGACGGATTGCAGGGAGAACAAAACTCCCGCGCCCAGCCATGCCAGGCGCGTCGCGGTGAAGCCCGAAGGAAAGGATGACGCGCTACTAGATATTGTGGCTTCCCGGAGCTTGGCTCACCATAAATTGTGGCGAGTGTATCCCCTTGTTAATGCTGGGCGCAACAGTCAGGAGGCGGGAGGCGTGAAGGATGGGAAACCCGACAGCCGAAGAAGGCTCGAGGCGCCGGGGCCGGTTCGATGAACTTCAGGCGCGTTCTGTTTCATGGATCCTTGAGCCTGGTGCCTCGAGAACCCGGCGCGTTCTCTATAGCACTTCGGCTGCGTGGTCGGCCAGCCTCGAGCGCTCTCCGCGCATCAGCGTTACATGGCCGGAATGGCTCCAGCCCTTGAATCGGTCGACGACGTAAGTCAGTCCCGAGCTGCCCTCGGTGAGATAGGGCGTGTCGATCTGCGAGATGTTGCCGAGGCAGACTACCTTGGTGCCGGGGCCGGCGCGCGTGATCAGGGTCTTCATCTGCTTCGGGGTGAGGTTCTGCGCTTCATCGATAATCAGGAACTTCTGAATGAAAGTGCGCCCACGCATGAAGTTGAGCGACTTGACCTTGATGCGCGACCGGATCAGGTCGCGGGTCGCGGCGCGGCCCCATTCTCCTGCTTCGTCGTCGGTCTTGTTGAGCACGTCGAGGTTGTCTTCCAACGCGCCCATCCACGGGGTCATCTTTTCCTCCTCGGTGCCGGGCAGGAAGCCGATGTCTTCTCCCACCGGCACCGTGACCCGGGTCATGATGATCTCGGAGTAGGTCTTGTCCTCGAGAGTCTGGGTCAGTCCGGCCGCCAGGGTGAGCAGGGTCTTGCCGGTGCCTGCCTGGCCGAGCAGCGTGACGAAGTCGATGCTCGGGTTCATCAGCAGGTTGAGTGCGTAATTCTGTTCGCGGTTACGCGCCACGATTCCCCAGACGCTGCTCTTGTGATGGCTGTAATCTTTGATGGTGGCGACGATTGAAGTCTTGCCAGAGACCTCCTTTACCTGTGCGTGAAAAGGCTTGTCGGCCTCCTGGAACACGAACTCGTTGACCAGCAGGCTGCCGCACAGCGGTCCTCGTACCCGGTAGAAAGTCTGCCCGCCCTGCTGCCAGGATTCCATCTCCTTGCCGTGCTTTTCCCAGAAATCCTGCGGCAACTCCTGCACGCCGGTGTAAAGAAGATCGGTGTCTTCCAGAACCTTGTCGTTGTAATAGTCCTCTGCGGCCAGGCCCAGCGCGCGCGCCTTGATGCGCATGTTGATGTCCTTGCTTACAAGGATCACATCACGCTTGTCCCAGGTGTCCTGCAGGTGTTTGACTACTCCGATGATCTGATTGTCGGCCTTGCCCGCAGCGAGCCTGGTCGGCAGTTCTCCGGCGATGGCCTCGGTCTGCAGGTAAAGCCGCCCGGTCGCCTCCTTGGCGCCGGCATTGGCGAGCGCAATTCCATCCGCGATTCCATCCTGGGCGTAGCTCAGAATCGAGTCGAGAAAACGGCTTGCCTGACGGGCGTTGCGCGACACCTCCGACATCCCTTTCTTGTTAGAGTCCAGCTCTTCGAGCGTGGCCATGGGAATGTAGATGTCGTGCTCTTGGAACCTGAACAGGCTCGTTGGATCGTGCATCAGCACGTTGGTGTCGAGCACGAACAACCTGGTGCGAGGGGACAGCTTGGTGACGACTGAGACCGGTTTTCGCTGGATCATCTAGTGCGCTCCGGCGGTGTCGATTGCAGCGCAGGAAATACCACGGGTGGAGGGCAGACTGCTCCTTGCGTTCATCCGTTGTCCTTTTCCAAAGGGATCAAAGCGTCCTGACGAATTCGAGCACCTCCTCGGCATGACCGGGCACTTTCACACCGCGCCACTCCCGGCGCAGCACGCCGCCGGAGTCTATTACGAACGTGCTGCGTTCCACTCCCCGAACCTGCTTGCCATACATGTGCTTCAGTTTCATTACGCCGAACATGTTGCACACCGACTCGTTCCCGTCGGACAACAGGTCGAAGGGAAAACTCATCTTGGCTTTGAACCGCTCGTGGGAAGCCATGCCGTCGCGCGACACTCCGAAAACCGAGCAATCGAGCCGGCGAAACTCGGGGTAGAGGTCGCGGAATTGCTGGCCCTCGCTGGTGCACCCGGGCGTGTCGTCTTTCGGGTAGAAGTAAAGGACCACCGGGCCGCCGAGCAGGGCCGAAAGCCTGAACGTCCTGTTCCCGGTGGAGGGAAGATCGAAATCGGGGACCTTCAGGTTTACCAGCGCTTCCATCTTTCGCCTGCATTGGAGCCGAAAAACGACGCGCTTGCAAGCGCGTCAGGCAAGGAACTCGCGCCCCTGAACCGCCAGCTTTCCAAAGCGTGGGACCAACTCCTCGCGGGCGATCTCGTGCCGGGGCAGATCTCCGGCCGGCAGCTCCTCGGCATAGCGCTTCAGCGAACCGACTTCGTAGCCCTGGCCGAGCCATTTCTGCAGCACCTGTTCGAATGGCCGGGAGAGGGAAATGCCTTCGAGATCGGCGCTGGCGGCATAGACGTGACCGGTCGCGGGTGGCCGCACGGTCAGTTGCGCCAGGCGTGCGACTGCCGCGTCCACCGGCATGTCGGCGTTGAGTTCTTCGAGAGTGGGCAGCGTCACAGGCAGCTGCGGGCAGGCAACGATTTCGGCCTGCCAGACCGGAATGAAAGGACCTTGCCCGCGAGTATCCGACGCGTAGTCGAGACCCAGGCGCTGGGTGAGGCGCAGCGAGTAGCGATTGACCTGCCATCCGGCCGCCCCGCCGACCCGCGGCGGCTCGCCGAAGACCACCTCGAAGCGCTGACGTGCATGCTCCATTTCATCGCGGGTCCATTCGGCATCGGCACGGGAAGCGCGCCGCCGCCAGGCGACATGATCGTGAGCCAGCACGCCCACCTCGAAGCCCTCGTCTCGCACGGCGCGCATGAGACCGGCGTAGGCCTCGAAAAGATCCTCTGCCGGCAACAGCGGTCCGGCGAGCAGCGCGCCGATCCCGTAACGCCGGATCGCACCAAACGGCCGCCAGCGACCGTCGATTCGCGTGCTCAGCATGCGCCCGGCGAACCATCCGGAACGGTCCGGCCCGAGCGCGAACAAGAAAGTCGCGCCCGCGCCGATGGCCTTCAGCATCTCCATCAGCTGCGGCACTCCGCGCCTGATGCCGCGAACGCTGCTAACCTCTATCCTCAGTCCGATTTTCATGATGCAGGAAGTTTAACCGCCAAGGCGCGATAGGGAACGGGAAGACTGTCTTTGCAGTCTTTCAGCGTACCTGTGTCTTGGTGGTTTGATGCTTTCCATGTTTTCTCATGGCGTTCTTGGCGTCCTGGCGGCTCATATGGCTTTTCAGTCTGAGTCTGTCTGAGCTGTCGCGATCAGCCGCGCAGAACCCAGCAGCGAGCGTGCGGCGAAGGCGTACTCGGACAGATCACCGGACGAGATCCTCACGGCGTTCGCCTGCGCAAGCCTCGGGTAGTGTGCAACTGTCGATTTGTTGTAGGCCGGGTCGTAGTGATCGGCGAGAATCCCGGTCAGAAACGCCGCCCAGTCGCCGGTAGCCGCAAGCTGCTTCCAGCGGGCGATGCGCTCCCGCCCGTGCAACGCGGTCAGGCAGTCGAGCTTACTGTGCAGCGCTGCAGGGTCCCGGGTGAAGTGAGCATACTCCCTGAACAGTAGCGCAATCCGCGCCTCGGCCGATGCCTCCACCCGCACGCATTCCGAGAGCCACATGCGCTGGACCAGGGTTTCGGGCACGCGAAGATTACCGATTTTCTTGCTCTCTGCTTCGACGAACACCGGCTGGCACGGATCGAAGCGGGTCAGCGCCTGCCAGATACGGCTTTCGAGCATCTTCTGCGTCGGCTGCGCCTTGTCGGGAAGCTCGCCCAGGACCGATCCACGATGGGCAGCGAGTTCTTCGAGATCCAGCACCTGAGCGCCGGCGGCTCCGAGTGCGCGCAACAGCTCGCTCTTGCCGGAGCCGGTGGGGCCGCAGACCACTCGCAGACTGAGCTGCGGCGCGAGGCGGTCGATCTCGGCCACGACATGCCGGCGGTAGGCCTTGTACCCGCCGACCAGCCGTTTGGCGTCCCAGCCGACCTGCCGCAGCACGATGGTCATGGCGGCGCTGCGCTGCCCGCCGCGCCAGCAGTAGATCAGCGGCCTCCAGTTCTTCGCCTTGTCGGCGAAGCGCCCCTCGACATGATGGGCGATGTTGCGCGCCACCAGCGCCGAACCGAGACTCTTCGCCTTGAACGGCGATTCCCGCGCGTAGATGGTTCCTACGCGCGCCCGCTCCTCGTCGTCGAGCACCGGGCAGTTCTCCGCACCCGGTACATGGTCGAGTGCGAATTCCGCTGGCGAGCGTACGTCCACGATCTCGTCAAAGTCGGTAAGCTGTGCTACGGTGACTGCGTCCTGGGTCATGCTCTTCCCGGCAGATTCTGCCGAGTCCAAGTCTACACTTGCCGTCACGGCGCGCCCTTGCGGGCGACAGTGCTCGCCGCCTGCCGGTTCGTTAACCGGACGTGATCAGCAGCGGTTCGAGCGCCGGCCAGACGTTGTCGAGCATCAGTTGCTGGGCTTCGCGTTTGGGGTGGAAGCCGTCGTGCTGGAAAAGCCGGCGCTCATCCGCGAATCCTTCCAGCAGGAATGGAACCAGCACCGCGCCATGCTGTCTAGCCACCTCGGCGAAAATCGACTGGAAACCGTCGGCATACTGGGCGCCATAGTTGGGCGGAAGCCGCATCCCGACCACGACCACTTTTGTCCCGCGCCGCTGGGATGCGGTGACGATGGCGCTCAGGTGCCTGCGGATATCGTTGATCCGGGCGCCTCGCAAGCCATCGTTGGCGCCAAGCTGGAGCAAGAGGATGTCCGGCTTGTGTTTGCGGAGCACGCCCTCGATGCGATTCTTGCCGCCAACCGTGGTCTCGCCGCTGATACTGGCATTGATTACCTTGTAGTCGTAGCCGCCGGCCGCCAGTCGTTTTTCGAGCAATGTTACCCAGCCGGTGCGTTGCGGCAGCCCGTAACCTGCCGACAGGCTGTCGCCGAAGACGAGAACGGTACGCGCTGCCTGGACAGGCAGCGCAGCAGCCAACAGAACGAGGAATGCGATTCTGGACAACATGATTCCGCCTGAAGCGGCGCTCATTGTGCGGGCGTCCGGACTGACCAAGCAAGTCTCCACCGGATCGCACACCCTTACGATTCTGGAGGACGTGTCGCTGGCGATCAGCGCCGGGGAAGCCGTAGCCATTCTCGGTGCCTCCGGGTCGGGCAAGACCACGCTGCTGGCCTTGCTGGCCGGGCTCGACGTTCCGACCCGCGGCCAGGTATTCATCGACGGTACAGACCTTTTCTCGCTGGATGAGGACGGCCGCGCCCGATTAAGGCGAGACCGGGTCGGCTTCGTCTTCCAGTCGTTCCAGCTTCTTCCGGCGCTTACGGCGCTGGAGAACGTCATGCTTCCACTGGAGCTGGCCGGTCACCAGTATCCGCGGCTGCGGGCGCGGCGCGTTCTCGAGCGCGTCGGCCTAGGCGAGCGCCTCGACCACTACCCCCGACAGCTGTCCGGTGGAGAGCAGCAGCGGGTAGCGATCGCGCGCGCCTTCTCCACCGAACCGCAACTGGTGTTCGCCGATGAGCCCACCGGCAATCTCGACGTGGCTACCGGCGAAGAGATCATTTCGCTCATGTTCGAGCTGAACCGCGAGAAGCGCACGACTCTGCTGCTGGTCACTCATGACGAGCGGCTGGCGGGACGCTGCGCAAGGCGTCTGAAGCTCGCAGCAGGAAGGATCGAATCTGATGCCAGGGCCTGACCGCCTCGGCCTCGGTGCCACTGTGCGCTTCGCGCTTCGGCTGCTTGCCCGGGACTGGCGCGCCGGGGAGTTGCGGGTGCTTGCGGCCGCGGTTGTAGTGGCGGTGGCGAGCCTGACTACGGTGGCCTTTTTCGCCGACCGGGTGGAACGGACCATTTCCCGCGAAGCCAACCAATTGCTGGGTGCAGACCTGGTTGTCGTATCCGACAGTGTCCCGGATCCGGGGCTGGCCGCCGAGGCGCAACGACTGGGCCTGAAGACGACGCAAGCGGTGCGCTTCCCCAGCATGACCCGGTCCCGGTCGGAAAGCCTGCTGACCGAAGTAAAATCGGTGACACCGGGCTACCCGTTGCGCGGCCGGCTGCTGATTCGCACCGCCGAGGCGGGACCTGACTTTCCCGCTGACACGATTCCGCAGCCCGGCACGGCCTGGGTGGACGAGCGCCTCCTGCGCCGTCTCAACGTCGCTATCGGCGACAAGGTGCAGCTTGGCAACCGCAGCCTGACGATTACCGCACAGGTCAGCGAGGAACCGGAATCGAGCGTGGGTTTTCTCAACCTCGGCCCGCGCCTGACTTTCAACGCCGCGGACATCGAGTCGACCGGACTGATCGCAGCAGGGAGCAGGGTCTCGTACCGCCTCTTCGTGGCTGGCGACCACAACGCGGTCGAGCGCTTTCGCAGCGTTGCACAGACAGCCATCGGCCCGGGGCAGCGATTGGAAGACATCCGCGAGGCTCGTCCCGAGATCAAGTCGGCGATGGACCGCGCACAGCGTTTTCTCGGTCTTTCGGCGCTGCTTACCGTGCTGCTCGCCGGAGTGGCGATAGCGCTTGCCGCCCGCCGGCATCTACAGCGCCATCTGGACGGCTGCGCGATCATGCGGTGCCTCGGCGCGACTCAGGGACTCATTCTTCGACTGCATGCACTTCAGTTTGCCTTTGCTGGATTGATCGCAGCGGCAGCCGGCTGCCTCATCGGCTATGCGTGCCAGTACGCCCTGGCAGCGTTTCTCTCGCCGTTGGTCAGGGTGCAGCTACCTGCCGCCGGATGGCTGCCGGTGGCGCAGGGATTCACCGCCGGTTTCGTGTTGCTGCTCGGATTCGCACTGCCACCGCTTATCGCTTTGAAGAGGGTCTCGACGCTGCGGGTTCTGCGTCGCGATCTTGGAGTGCCGGACCCGGTCGGCTGGGCGGCGTACGCGATGGGCGGCGCGGCCATGGCCGCGCTGGTCCTCTGGCAGGCGCAGGAGCTCAGGCTGGGTCTCTACGTTCTCGGGGGAGTTGTCGGGACGATGATTGCTTCGGGGGCGGTGACACTGGCCGCGATCGGCACGCTCAAGCGCGCAACCTCCCGGGCGCGATTTTCCTGGCGTTTCGGGCTGGCCAATCTGCGGCGCCGCAGGATCGGCAGCGTGATTCAGGTGACCGCGCTCGGTTTGGGACTGATGGCGTTGATCCTGCTGACCCTGGTGCGCTCGGACTTGCTGGCGAGCTGGCAGAAAAGCCTGCCCCCGCAGGCGCCTAATCGTTTCCTGGTGAACATACAACCCGACCAGGTCGATACGCTGGGCGATTTCTTTGCTCGCGCCAAGCTGCCTGTGCCGGAACTCTATCCGATGGTGCGCGGCCGGCTGGTGGAGATCAATGGGCGCAGTGTGTCGTCGCGCGATTACGTGGACGAACGGGCGAAGCGCCTTATCGACAGGGAATTCAACCTTTCATGGGCGAGCATCATGCAGCCCGACAATGTAATCGTGGCCGGGCGGTGGTTCACCGATGGCGATCGCGGCAGGCCGGTGGTGTCGGTGGAGGAGGGCATCGCGCAGGCGTTGGGCATGAAGCTGGGGGACAAGCTGGCCTATGACATGGCCGGCGCGCGGCTGGAGGTGCAAATAGAGTCGCTGCGCAAGGTCGAATGGGATTCGTTCCGGGTCAATTTCTTCGTGGTGGCTCCGCCGGGAGTACTCGAGGACTATCCCGCCAGCTGGGTCACCAGCTTTCACCTGGCGCAGGCGCGCGCGCCGCTGATGGACGAGCTGGTGCGCGAGTTTCCCAACCTTCTGGTGATCGACGTCGCCGCGATCCTCGCCCAGGTCCAGCGAATGATGGATCACGTCGTGCGGGCGGTCGAGTTCGTGTTTCTCTTCAGCCTCGCCGCAGGCCTGCTGGTGCTGTTCGCGGCGGTGAGCGCTACTCACGACGAGCGCCGTTTCGACGCTGCCGTCATGCGCACGCTGGGCGCCTCGGGGAGGCAGCTGCGCGCGGTCCAGATCGCGGAGTTCCTGTTCATCGGTGCATTGGCCGGTCTACTGGCTGCGATCGGAGCGACCTCGGTGGGCTGGGTGCTCGCGCTCGAGGTGCTGAACGTTTCTTTTAGAGTGAATCCAGCGGTCTGGGTGGTTGGACTCGTGGCAGGCGCGCTCGGTGTGACCATCGCGGGCACGCTGGGAACTGCGCGCGTTCTGCGCACCCCGCCGATGCAGGTTTTCCGGGCGAGCGCATAGGCTTGGCACTCGCAGGACGGTGGAGTCTAACCCTCCGTCGAGTGCGCAGGTCGCCGCGCGCTGAACAGCACCACGACACAGCCGAGGGCGGCGACCACGGCAGAGAAAGCGCCCAGGACGGTGAAACCACCGACCGCGACCAACCAGCCGCCCACCGAGCCCGCCAGCAGCCAGCCCAAGCTGGCCATCGTGATATTCAGTCCGAACAGCGCGCTGCGCAGCTCGCTCGGCACCTCGGCCAGTGCCGCCATTAGAGAGGGGCGTCCGGCAGCATTGACGAAGGAATACAGGAAACCGAGCGCCACCGAAACCACAAGCCCGGGATGCCAGGCGAGCAGCGGCAGCGCCAGCACCGACGTAAGCGCAGACCCGATCGCGAATACCCGTGAGCGCGAGCGAGCGCGGTCGGCGATGCGGCCGCCGATGAGATTGCCCATCAGGTTGCCTGCGGCAACCAGCGCCAGGATCCCGGCGAGGCCGCGCAAGGCGATGCCATAGGTGTTCTGCAAGTAAAGCGGCAGGAAGATCGCGATCACCGCGAAGCACATGCGCTCAGCCGTTCCGGCCAGGAGCAGAGCCACCAGTGTCGGTCTGAGCAGCCCGGCGTACGGAATCTTTCTGCCGGCAGGTTGCGCGTGCACCCGGGGATCGGCAGGCGTGGCCAGGCGCACCGCGATAGCGCACAGCAGCACCAGCACGCCGTGCAGCGCGATTGCACCCCGCCAGCCGCTCAACGCTCCCAGCAGGGTAACCAGCGGCACACCGACCACAAGCGATAGCGACTGGCCGGTGATGACCCAGCTCATCGCCCGCCCACGGACTCCTGGGGAGACGTGCTCGGACACTATCGCGTAGACGGTGCCCATGAAGGCGCCGCCGCCGATCCCGCTCAGCGCCTGCCACGCTACCGCAGCCGGGTAGCTCTCAGCCGCGGAGAAACCCAGCTGCATGGTACCCATCAAAACGAGTCCGCCAACGAGGATGACGCGGCGACCGAGACGATCAGAGACCACGCCGGCGATGAAAGAGGCGATGCCCCAGGCGAGCGCCTGGATGGAAAAGAGATGCGCCACTGCAGGCAGCGCGGCCGCCAGGTCGCGCGTAATGAAGCTGACAAACGGCGCCATGCTCGTGCCTGACGACGTGACCAGGAAGGTCGCGACGCACAGCGCGATCAGCATCGTCACCAGGCGGGTATCGGTCATGGCGCGCAGTGGATCGGGCGGCGACCGCTGGGAGGCCGGAAACGGTCAATTGACCGGAGTTGCCCACGGGCCTGCTGATTCCGAGCCCGGTGGCGCCGGGATGGCGTCCAGCGCGGCATTATATCGGCGAAATCCTCGAATGCAGGACCATTCCGCAGGGCTCCCGTGTTAGACTGCGCGGCCTTTTTTCGCAGGGTTTAACCGCGCAATGCGCCCGGATATCCGCAACATCGCCATCATCGCCCACGTCGACCACGGCAAGACCACGCTGGTCGACAAGCTGCTGCAACAGTCCGGCACCTTTGCCGCGCATCAGCACGTGGCCGAAAGAGTCATGGATTCAAACGATCTGGAGCGCGAGCGCGGAATCACCATTCTGGCCAAGAACTGCGCGGTGCAGTATCGCGGTACCCACATCAACATCGTCGACACGCCGGGCCACGCGGATTTCGGCGGCGAAGTCGAGCGCGTGCTGTCGATGGTGGACGGGGTGCTGTTGCTGGTGGATGCCGTGGAGGGGCCGATGCCCCAGACCCGCTTTGTCACCCGCAAGGCGCTAGCCCTGGGCCTGAAGCCGATTGTGGTGGTGAACAAGGTCGATCGCCCCGGTGCGCGCGCGCAGTGGGTGGTGAACCAGACCTTCGACTTGTTCGACAAACTCGGCGCCAGCGAAGCGCAGCTTGATTTCCCGGTGATCTATGCTTCAGCGCTGCAGGGCTGGGCCACGGTCAGGCCCGATCAGGCGGGCGATGACATGCAGCCGCTGTTCGGCGCCATCCTCGAGAACGTGCCGGTGCGCGAATCCGATCCCGATGGGCCGCTGCAAATGCAGATCTGCTCACTCGACTACTCCAGCTTCGTCGGCCGGATCGGTATCGGCCGCCTGGCACGCGGGCGCATCCGCTCCGGCCAGCAGGTGGCGGTGATGCAGGGCCCCGACAGCACGCCTGTGGTCGCCAAGGTCAATCAGGTCATGGTGTTCAAGGGACTGGAACGCACGGCGGTCGACGAGGCGCAAGCCGGGGAAATCGTTCTGGTGAACGGCGTGGACCAGGTCGGCATCGGCGTCACGCTGTGCGACCCGGCATCGCCCGAGGCCTTGCCGCTGCTCAGGGTGGACGAACCGACGCTCACCATGAACTTCATGGTCAACACCTCGCCGCTGGCGGGCCGCGAAGGCAAGTTTGTCACCAGTCGCCAGTTGCGCGAGCGGCTCGAGCGCGAACTGCAATCGAACGTGGCCCTGAGAGTGGAGTTCACCGCCGACTCCGACACTTTCATAGTGTCCGGGCGCGGTGAACTGCACCTCACGATTCTGCTCGAGAACATGCGCAGGGAAGGCTACGAGCTGGCGGTGGGCCGCCCGCGCGTGGTGATGAAGATCGTGGGCGGGGAGAAGCAGGAGCCCTACGAGCTGCTGACCGTAGACGTGGAAGAGCCGCATCAGGGGGCGGTAATGGAGGAACTCGGGCGCCGGCGCGGCGAACTGCAGGACATGCAGTCCGACGGCAAGGGCCGGGTACGGCTGGAGTACCGTATTCCTGCGCGCGGACTCATCGGCTTCCAGGGAGAATTCCTGACTATCACCCGCGGTACCGGTCTGGCGAGCCACATTTTCGACGACTACGGACCGGTGAAGGGCGAGATGGAGGAGCGCCGCAACGGCGCCCTGGTCAGCCAGGACGAGGGCGAGGCGGTCGCCTACGCGCTGTGGAAGCTGCAGGAGCGCGGCCGCATGTTTGTTTCGCCCGGCGACGCGCTGTACGAGGGAATGGTTATCGGAATCCATTCGCGCGACAACGATCTGGTGGTCAATCCGATCAGGGGCAAGCAGCTGACCAATATCCGCGCCTCTGGCAAGGACGAGGCGATCAACCTGACGCCGCCGATCGAGCTCACCCTGGAAAAGGCGGTGGAGTTCATTGCCGACGACGAACTGGTCGAGATCACGCCGAAGTCGATCCGCATCCGCAAGCGCTATCTCAAGGAACACGAGCGCAAGCGTGCCTCGCGCCACGAGGAAGCTGCCTGACTTGTTCGAGGCCCCAGGCGCGGCTTCGAGATCGACCGGGCGCTTCGCGCCTGCCGTAGAATTGCGGCATGCTCGATCTTCCTGCCTCGCTGGTTCTCTCCGCGGCCTCGCTGCTGATTTCGCTGATCGCGGTTTTCCTGCTGGCCGTGCTGCTCAGCCGCACGCGTGTCACCCCCGACGCGATGACGCGCGGCCTGGAAGACAAGCATGTAGCGATGGTCAGGGATCTCAATGCCGGGCTGAACTCCCTCGGTGACCGCCTGACCGGCGCGCAGAGCGAGACGCTGGAGCGGCTTCGCATCACGCTCACCCAGGAACTTACCCAGGCCCGCTCAACCATGGGCGCACTGCAGGTCAAGCAGGTGGAGGAACTGTCCGCCAACCGCGAAACCCTCACCCGCCGGCTCACCGAACTGAGCGCCGACCTGCAAGGCAAGCACGATCACCTGCGCTCCGAGGTGGTGACCAGGGTCCTGGAGAAGCTCGCCGAGCAGAACCGCGCCGAGCAGGAGCTGATCCAGACCACGTTGCGAAACGCCTCGGCCCAACTGTCGGCGTCGATGGAACTGCTGTCCAAGACCACCGATGCAAGGCTGGAGCAGATCTCCGGCAGGGTCAGCGAGCGACTGGATGAGGGGTTCAAGAAGACCAACGAAACCTTCGTCAGCGTCATGGCCCGACTTGCCGTGATCGACGAGGCGCAGAAGAAGATCGACGGTCTGACAAGCAATGTCGTGAGCCTCCAGGAACTGCTCGGCGACAAGCGCTCTCGCGGCGCCTTCGGCGAGATCCAGCTGGAATCGCTGGTGCGCAACATCCTGCCGCCGGCGGCCTACGAGTTCCAGTTCACGCTCTCCAACAACAACCGCGCCGACTGCGTGCTCAAGCTGCCCGAGCCGACGGGAATGGTGGCCGTGGACGCCAAGTTCCCTCTGGAGAACTACCAGCGCATGTTCGATACCGCCTTCGGCGAGACGGATCGAGCGCAGGCCCAGCGGCAGTTCCGGGCAGACGTCAGGAAGCACGTCGAAGACATCGCAGCGAAGTACATCATTTCCGGCGAAACATCGGACAGCGCCATGATGTTCGTTCCGGCGGAGGCAGTGTTCGCCGAGATCCACGCCTACCACAGCGAAGTGGTGGACTACGCCATGCAGCGCCGGGTCTGGATCGTCTCGCCTACCACGATGATGGCGGTGCTCAACACCGCCCGCGCGGTATTGAAGGACGTCGAGACGCGCAGGCAGGTGCATATCATCAAGGATGAGCTGGGCAAGCTCGGCAGAGAGTTCGTGCGCTTCGATCAGCGCATGAAGAAGTTGGCGGATCACATCCGCCAGGCGCACGAAGACGCCGAGCAGGTGCGGGTCACGAGCGACAAGATCACCCGCCGCTTCGAGCAGATCGAGCGTGTCGAGCTGGAGCACCTTTCGGAGGTAGAGCAGCTGGAAAGGGAACTGCTCGAAGCCCCAGCCGACGAGCAGCAAGGCACCCCGGGCTGATGTTCGCTGCCCTCCGTAGCTGGCGCAGGGACCGGATCTTGCGCCGCAGCCAGCTCGATCCGGAGCTCTGGGACAGGGTCTGGACCCGTTTCGGGTTCGTGCAGCGGCTCACGCTCGAAGAGCGCGGGCGATTGCGCGATCTGGTCATTCTTTTCCTGCACGAGAAACAGATCTCCGCTGCCGGAGGTCTCGAGCTGACCGACGAAATGCGGCTTGGCATCGCCATCCAGGCCTGCATCCTGATTCTCGGGCTCGGCCTCGACTCCTACGCCGGCTGGGTGGAGATCATCGTTTACCCCGATGAATTCGTTCCGCGCCATGAGTTCCGCAACGAGCACGGTCTGATCGAAACCGACGACAGCTCCTACTCCGGCCAGGCCTGGCTGCAAGGGCCGGTGATCCTGTCCTGGGCGGACGTCGAGTACGCGTGGGTGGGAGACGGGGCAAACGTAGTCATCCACGAATTCGCGCACAAGCTGGACATGCTCAACGGGGACGCCAACGGCTTTCCGCCGCTGCACTCGGGCATGAGCCGGGAAGACTGGTCGAAGGCGTTCCGCGAAGCGTACGATGATCTGTCCGGGCGGGTGGATCGCGGCCAACCGAGCGAAATAGACCCTTACGCTGCCGAGTCCCCGGCTGAGTTCTTCGCGGTGCTGTCTGAGGCGTTCTTCGAGACGCCGGAACTGGTGAAGGAAGCGTATGCCGCGGTGTACCAACAGCTCGCGTTGTTCTACAGGCAGGACCCGGCCGGCAGGGAGTTGCCGCGCGATTTTCGCCTGAGGTCGATGTGAGGCGGCGATTGATGGCGTTGCTGGGCCTCGTTGTGGCGTTGCCGGCGGCGGCGCCGTCGTTCGCGCAGCAGCAATCGCTGGAGGTGATCGAACTGCGATACCGCAGCGCCGAAGAGGTCATCCCCATCCTCAAGCCGTTGCTGGTGCCGGGCGGAACGATCGGCGGATTGCAGGACAAGCTCATCGTGAAGACCACGCCCGCCAGTCTGGCGCAGCTGCGTAAGGTGCTCGACGTCATCGACGGCGCGCCGAGCCGGCTTGTGATCTCGGTGCGTCAGGAGGACTCGGCAGCCCGTTCCAGTCAGGATGTTGGAGTGTCCGGCCGGGTGGGCACCGGGCCGGACAGCGTGCAGGCGCGGATGCACAGCAGCCGGACCGACCAGTCGGGGAGTGGCACGCAGAGCGTGCAGGTGATCGAGGGTAATGCTGCCCTTATCCGGATCGGCGCCGCGCTTCCGGTGCGCAGCCGCCAGACCACGATCGGGCCCGGCGGAGCGAAGAGGCGGACCGACACCACCGAGTACCGCGACGCCGACAGCGGGTTCTATGCCCAGCCGCGGGTGAGCGGGGACCAGGTGACAGTTCAACTTGCCGCGAGGCGGGATTCCGTAGCGGAGAGCTCTGGCGGCACGATCCGGATCCAGAGGGTCGAATCGGTGATTTCAGGACGGTTGGGCGAGTGGATCGAGGTCGCCGGCATCACCCGGGACGAGATCCGCGACGACAGCGGGACGATCTACTATCGCAGCACCTCGGGAACGGATCGACGCCGGACGCTCATCAGGGTTGACCGGCTGCCTTGAACGTGGAGAGCTGATCACGGCGCAAAGACCGGAAAGGAAACGTATTTCAGCGCGAGGCCTGAAAGGGTTCGCTTTCACTGCCATCCGGCCGCAACATGCAGCCGTCTCGACGTTCGCGATCGACCACCCATGACCTCCAGGAATTGGCACCTCGCGTTGCTGGCTTCGTTCCTGATCATCCTCTTCTGGTCCGGCTACAAGCCGAAAGACCAGTTCATCTGGTTTCTGGAAGTAATCCCCGCAATCATCGGTGCAGTGGTGCTGGTGGCCATCTATCCCCGGGTCAAGCTCACGATGCTGCTGTACTGGCTGGCCTGGCTGCACGCGCTGGTGCTGGCGGTGGGTGGGCACTGGACCTATGCCGAGATGCCGCTCTTCAGCCTGCTTCGCGACGAGTACGGCCTGGCGCGAAACTACTACGACAGGGTCGGGCATGTGATGCAGGGCTTCGTGCCGGCCATCGTCGCGCGGGAGGTATTCATCCGCAACCGGGTGGTTCGTGGCGAAAAATGGATGGCCTTCCTGATCTGTTGCGTCGCGCTGGCGATCTCGGCGTTCTACGAGTTCATCGAGTGGTGGGTTGCGGTCCTGTCGGGTACCGCTGCGGAGGCGTTTCTCGCCACCCAGGGCGACGTCTGGGACACGCAGTGGGACATGTTCCTCGCGCTGTGCGGTGCGATCGCTTCGCAGCTGCTGCTGGCGCGCTGGCATGACAGGCAACTGGCGTCGCAGAGACAGGACGGCTGATCGGAGTAGCATCCTCCGGGAGCGCGCGCTACGGACATGAAGAACAGGGAGGGGACGGCCATGGCATCGATTCGTTTCGTCGTCGGCATGTCGTTCGCCATGGTATTGGGCGGTGCAGTTGCCGCCGACAGCGTCAAGATCGCTTTCATCGGGGGCCTGAGCGGAACCTTCGCCCTCCAGGGTGAGGAGCAGTTGAAAGTCTTCAACGCCGCTGCCGAAATGGTGAACTCGCGCGGCGGGGTGCTGGGCGGCAGGAGAATCGAGATCGTCGCCTTCGACAACAAGGCCAACCCGCAGGATTCGCTGATCGTTCTCAAGCAGGCGATGGATCAGGATATCCGCTACGTCGCTTCCACCATCTCCAGCGTTGCGCACGCCATCTCCGAGGCGCTCTCCAAGTACAACTCTCGGAACCCGGACAAGCCGGTCCTGCTGTTCAACTTCAATGCGCTCGACCCTGCGCTGACCGAGTCCAGGTGCAGTTTCTGGCATTTCCGTTTCGAGCCACACACGGACATGCAGGTGAACGCGCTGACCGACTCGATGCTGAAGCATCCGGATATGCACAAGGTCTACTTGCTCAACCAGGACTACGCCTACGGCCAGTCGGTTGCTGCAGCGGCCCGGCAGATGCTGGTGGCCAAGCGGCCGGACATCAGGATCGTAGGAGATGATCTGATTCCCCTGGGCAAGGTCAAGGACTTTTCTCCCTATGTCGCCAAGATCAGGGCATCGGGAGCGGACGCGGTGCTGACCGGAAACTGGGGTAACGACCTGTCCCTGCTGATCAAGGCCAGCAATGAAGCGGGGCTGAAGGCGACCTACTACACGCTGTTTGGAGCCTTCTTCGGCACCCCCGCCGCGATCGGCTCGGCGGGAGCCGACAGGGTGAAGACGGTTTGGTCGTGGCATATCAACGCTGCCGACCCTGCGTGGGAGAAGCGATTGCTGGAGTACGGCGCCAAGTACCGTGCGGTATCGGATGTGGCCTACATCCCGCCGTTCCGAGTGATCGAAATGCTGGCGAACGCGATGAGCAGCACCGGATCCGCTGACCCGTTGAAGGTAGCCAGCGCGCTGGAAGGCATGAAGTACGCTGGGCCGACTGGCGAGTCCTGGATGCGCGCCGAGGATCACCAGATGATCGCACCGCTCTACGTCATGAGCTTCGTCAGGGCCGGGCAAGCCGGAGTCAGGCACGAAGCGGAGGGGACGGGATTCGGCTGGAAGACCGATACTTTGATCGCGGCGAAGGACACCGCTCCTCAGGTCAAGTGCGCGATGCAAAGACCTTGAGCGGAACACACGCAATAGCGATCCTCTCGTGCCGAGGGGGAGTGTCCCGGGAATTTTTCCCTATCCTGTCAGCGGCGAGGCCCTCGCGGCGTTACTCGGGTACCGATTGCGCTTGATTCGCCGGACAAGGGTCATCGTCTGCCAATGTTGAGGCAGGTCCATAGACCCAATTGCGGCGAACCCTATGCGGACAGGCGCATCTAATACAATGATGTCTGCAACGGCCCGCCGTTCCAGAGAGCCAACAAGGAGGAAGCGATTGATGAAGTTCCTGACTGCGAAACGTCCGCTGATATCAGGCGCACTGGTGGGCCTGGCATGTCTTGTCAGCGCGCCGGCCTGTGCAGCCGACGGAAAAGGCCTGGCCTACGTCAGCAATCAAAAAGGCAACGTCACCGTGATCGATCTCGCCACGATGGAAGTCGTCTCGGAGATCGATGTCGGAGCGGAAGGCCCACGGGGCATCGGTATCACCGGTGATGGCAAGTGGCTGGTGACTGCCAACGGCGAGGACGGCGACATCTCGGTAATAGACCGCGTGAGCGGCAAGCTGGTGAAGCGCATTGCCATCGGCAAGAATCCGGAATTCGTGCGGATTCGAGGCGACTATGCGTTCGTGTCGTTCGAGCCGGCAGCAGTCGGCGGGCCTCCGCCCAAGCCCGGCTCGGAAGAGGCAAAGGCGCTGGCCAGGGAGCGTGAGGAAGACAACGAGGAGCCGGCCAAGATCGCAGTGGTGGACCTGGCGCGAGGCAAGGTAATCCGCGCCATCACCGGCGGCATGGAAACCGAGGGCATCGAGTTTTCCGCCGACGGCAAGATGATTCTCGTTACCAATGAGGCAGACGAGAACGTTACGGTACACGAGATCGCGACAGGCAAGCTGGTAAAGAAGATCTCCACAGCCGAATACGGCAACCGCCCCCGCGGAATCAAGATGGCGCCGGGCGGAAGAATCTATGCTGCCACGCTCGAGTATGGCAACAAGCTGGTGGTGCTCGACGACAAGTTCAACGTGGTCAAAGTAGTGTCGACCGGGGAGGTGCCCTACGGGCTTGCTTTCGACCGCAAGGGCGAGCGACTTTTCGTTGCCTTGGCCAAAGGCAAAGCCCTGCAGGTTTTCGATGCGAGGACTTTTGGGCTCCTAAAGAACGTGCCTGTAGGGGACCGTTGCTGGCACTTCACGTTCACGCCGGACGACAGTCATATCCTGGTGGCATGCGGTCGTAGCAACGATATCGTGGTAATCGACGCGAAGAGCCTGGAACCGGTCAAGCGCATCGAGGACAAGAAGATGCCATGGGGGATCGTCACCTATCCGAAATCGGTTGGCAGCCTCGACGTTCCCTGACTGGAAGTTTTCACGAAGTCGGCCGTAAGAGCCCGTTTTCGGGCTCTTTTCGTGTTGGTGACCGATACCGCTGGCGGCTCGATTCGGCGTTGCCGGTGCGGCTGGTGGCGAACACGCCGCGACGAAACGAGTTACCCTGTAGGCCTCAACCCGGAACCCAACGAACAGGAGTGCCGATGGCAAAACCCAACTATGCGTTCGCAAAGCGTCAGAGAGACCTCGCCAAGAAACAGAAGAAGGAGGAAAAGCGCAAACGGAAGGCTGCAGCACAGGGCGAGCGGCCACAGGAGGAGGGCCAGCTTCCGCCGGAGGGCAACGATACCACCCCGCCCCCCGACCAGCAGTAGGTCGGGCCGACGCCCTCAGATCCGCTCTGCATCAACGCCTGCGCCAGACCTGCCAGCGCTCCGCGCCCTGGAACACCGGCAGCGAATCCGCGACCGGCTCGTCTTCCTCCAGTTGGAAGTACGGATCCAGCAGCGCATGCAGGGCCTCGGGTGACATTCCGAAAGGCGGGCCCTTCTCGGTCTGCCTGAGGTAGAAGAATCCCGCCAGCACCCCGCCGGGTCGCAAGAGTTCGACCATTCGCGGGGCGTATCGCGGCCAGGCTCTGGGCGGCAGGGCGCAGAGGAAGGCGCGCTCGTAGGCCAGGTCGTAGGGCTTTCCCGTATCGAACTCGAAAAAGTCGGCAAGCCGCACTCTTGCCGCAAAGCAACCGAGGTTGCGCTGTGCGGCTTGCACTGCCGCCGGGCTGAAGTCGATCGCCGTCACGTCGAAACCGTTCTCCAGCAGGTAATAGGCCTCATACCCTGAACCGCAGCCGGGAATCAGGATGCGGCTCCCCGGCTCGACCCGCTTCACGTACGTGCGCAAAGCTTCGGGGACCTTGCCGGAATCCCACGGCATCACGTTGTCCCGGTAGCGGGTCTCCCAGAAATCGGGAGTGGAGGAATCCTGAGCCATGGGGAATGCGATGCCCGGTGCCGGGTGTTCAGCGCCCGGTAAACAGCGCCTCGCCCGCAGGTCGCAGCAGGTAAATCGGCGCCCAGAGCAACAGCGGCAGGCTTACCGCGGCGAGGAGGAAGAATAGCGTCGCATCCGGAACCAGATCGCCAGCCTGCACCAGCGCCGCTCTGATGATCACACCGGTCAACAGGCCGGTGAACTGAAACAACGCCCCGCCGATCATCAAGATTCGCGCCCAGTTCTTCATCCGCCAGAGTCCTGCTGCAAGTACCGCGTGAACAATGCCGGCAATGAAGAATAGCATTCCGCGCTGTCCGGTCGCCCACGGCCACGCGGCAAGAAAACCGAGCGCAGCCACCATGTTGGCGACAACCATGACCCAGATCGCGAAGTTGGGTTTCACGTCTGACGAACCGTGTCCGGCGGACTGCCCCCTCGCAGCGAGAGCGCGAAGCGTCCGCGGCACTTCAGGCGCCTTGGGCCCGCCATCACAGCTTTTCGCCACCCTCCGGCCCGTAGAAGATCACCCAGGTACAGAAGTCCTCGGTGAATCGCTCGAAGCGGTGCGAGATCCCAGCGGGGACGAACAGCATGTCGCCGGCCTGGAACGGATGACTGTTTTCGCCGTTGATGAACCGGCCTGAGCCACGCGCCACCAGGTAGACCTCGTCCCGGGTGTGCGGTTTCTGCGGGTCGCCCCCGTCAGGCCGGTATAGCTTGATTTGCAGCGTGCCGTGCTCGTAGCACAAGGCCGAAGGAATACCTTCCGCGATCCCGGATACCGCGTCGAGCGCATCCGCAAGCGCGATCCGCCGTTTGTCCGGCGACCGGGTGTGATTCTTCTCCGCTTTCATCGCCTGTCTCTTCCTCTTGTGGTGCCGTATGCCCGCAGCTGCTTCCACCGGAAGCAATCGACCGTGTGGTCGTTCACCATGCCGGTGGCCTGCATGTGGGCGTACATGATCGTGGTGCCAACAAACTTGAAACCGCGCTGCCTTAGGTCCTTGCTCATCGCGTCGGATACCGGGGTGCTTGCCGGGACTTGCCTCATCGTCTTCCATGAATTCTGCAACGGTATTCCGCCGGTGAACCGCCAGATGTAGGCGTCGAAGCTGCCGAACTCCTCCTGTACCTTGAGGAACGCGGCGGCGTTTACCACCGCCGATTGCACCTTGAGGCGGTTACGGACGATATCCGGATCGGCGAGGAGACGGCGCATGTCCCGTGGGCCGAAGCGAACGACCTGTGCAGGATCGAACCCGGCAAAGGCCTTGCGGTAGCCTTCGCGCTTCTTGAGGATGGTGGACCAGGACAAGCCGGCTTGCGCGCCCTCGAGAATCAGGAACTCGAACAGAACCCGATCGTCGTGTTGGGGCACGCCCCATTCGCGATCGTGGTAGTCGAGGTACAAGGCGTCACCACCGCGCACCCACTGGCAGCGTACGAGTTGCGGCATGATCAGAAGTCAGACTGACGTTGCGCAGGACCCGAGCCTGGCCGGCAGATGCGTCCGCTGATCATTCTCGCCGGCGAAGTACACGGGTGAGGCTCGCCGCAGGCGCGTTTCCGTCGAGTTGCGTGCCCGGGGAAACTGTCTGCCAGTGCGCGCCGAACGACCGAGCGCGCAGACTGCGACCAATCAGCAGCCTCCGTCACCCTTCGTCCCTGCTGGTTTCGAACCGGGCCAGCGCGTCCGCGATCTCGAACCAGCTGATTCTGGAGCGTGTCCATATGTGATCCCTCGGTGGAAAGGCATCCGGGTCATCCAGGCTGGCGGTCGTGACGTCTACCCGTCCAGGGTCGCGCTTGTCATGGAACGTTAGCTGCGTGCCGCACTGCGGGCAGAACTCCCGGAAAGCCACTTCGGAAGAGTCGAAGCGCGCCGGCTTGCCTCTGACAAACCGGAAGCAAGCGGAGGGCAGCGTGATCCAGGCGACCACCGGCGCGCCACTCACCTTGCGGCAAATCGTGCAGTGGCAGTAGGTTTCGTGGCTGGGCTCTTGCTCGCCGCGATAACGCATGGCTCCGCAGGCGCAGCCGCCCTCAAGAACCGGGTTCATGCCGGCGCTGCGGCGCGATCGCGTGCTTCGCCGACGGCAATCACCTGGGTCCAGCCGTACGGATCTGAGTCCCGGCCTGACTGGATCCCTGTCAGCGTTTCGAACAGGATCCGCGCAACCGGTCCGGTCTGCATCCCGTTGACCATGAACTCCTTGCCTTCGTAGCCGAAGCGGCCGACCGGAGCAATCACCGCGCCGGTGCCCATCGCGAAGACCTCCGTGATTGCTCCGCTGCGCAGGTCGGCAAGCGCTTCGCGCACGTCGATCCGGTCTTCGCTGACGGCGTAGCCGAGATCGGGGGCAAGCTGCAGGATCGACTCGCGAGTCACGCCAGGCAGGATGCTTCCGGAAAGCGCGGGCGTGCGAATATGGTTACCCGCATATACGAAGGCGATGTTCATCGCGCCGCATTCCTCCACGTACCGGCGCTCTACAGCGTCCAGCCAGAGAACCTGCTGATAGCCCAGCGACCTGGCAGCCTCGGTGACATGAATGCTGCCCGCGTAGTTGGCGATCGTCTTGGCTTCGCCTGTGCCGCCTCGCACCGCGCGCACGTAGTCGTGCGAGATGTAAACCGACACCGGCTTCAAGCCGCTGCCGAAGTAGGGGCCGACAGGGCTGAGGATGATGTAGTGAAGAAAGCAGCTGGCAGCACGCACCTCGAGCGTAGGCTCGACCCCGATCATGACCGGACGGATGTAGAGCGCAGCCCCCGGCGATGTCGGGATCCATTCGTGCTCGAGTCTGACCAGCGCCTTCACGGCCTCGATATGCACCTCGGGGTCGATCGTCGGCATCGACATGCGCTCCGCCGAGCGGTTGAAGCGCGACATGTTGCGATCGACGCGGAAAAGGTTCACGCGTCCGTCAGACCGGAGATAAGCCTTGGTGCCCTCGAAGATGTTCTGACCGCTGTGGAGGATCTGCGCTGCAGGGTCGAGATCGAGAGCGCGGTAGGCCCCGATGGTCGCGTCGTGCCAGCCCCGTTCCGGGGTATAGCGTTGCGTGTACATCCGATTGGTGAAAAGCCTTCCAAACCCGAGCTCCGCAGGCAGCTGCGGCGGGCGAGGATTCGCCAATGGCTCGATTCTCATGGACTGCCGGGGCATCGTTCTCCTCCGTGCAAGCAGCCGAACTATATATCAGCGCGACAGCCACGAGTGCTCGCGGCCCACATGCCCCGGCTGCCCGCTAGAAGGCAAAACTCAGTCCAAGCGAAGCTTCCCACTGGACCAGTGTATCGCTCTTGACCTTTATTTCGCACGCGCCCGGCAGGTTGCAGAAGATGCTGCTGTCGCTGCTCATTGCGGTGGCGAATGCCCGGCCCTCGATTCGCAAACGGATGCGCTCGCTGAGGAGGTATTTCGATCCCAGTCCGATCGAAAACGAGGGGCGGGTTTCCGGATCGAGAGTACCGCCTTCCGGGTCGAGGCGGGTCACTCCGATCGTGGCGACCAGATAGTTGTCGAAATCGCGGATCTTCTCCAGCGTTACGGTGCCGCCTATGTGGTAGTACTCGACGTTGAGGTCGAAACCCGGCGAACCGCCTGCTGCATTGCCGGACTTGACGCGAGTCGGCTGGCGGCTCAGGTAGATTTCGAGCTTCGAGTTCTCCTCCCACGGAAGATCGAGCATGAGGCCGAAACCGGCCGAGGGGCGGATCTCCATCTCGGTCGAGGTCAGGTCATCGCGAAAGCTTCCGCCGGCACGCATGCCGACAAAAGGAGTGATCTCGGAGTCGTCAGAGATCTGCGCGATCGCAGGTAGCGGCCGAAAACCCTCAGCCAGCGCGAGCAACAGCAGGAGGGGGGCCACGGATTTCAGCATCACGTCGCGCGCCGTCGCCAGTCGGTCAGCATTGCCGTGATACCACCAGCGTAGAGCAGCAGGGTAAAGCCCGCCGCAGCTGCCAGGAAGGCGTTGTCCCCGCCTGACCAGCGATACGCGCCCGTGACCATGGCGATGTGCCCGAAGTACAGCAACCCCTGTCCGGCGATACCCAGCGGCCGCTGAGGTCCACGCTGGGCCGGGCCATAGGACTTTTCGAGCCGGCCATGCAGGCGCGCCAACAGGCTGACCATCAGCGCCAGGGAGATGAGTACCCAGGCGCCCATCGCATGATCCGCCCAGCCCGGAGCAGCAGCGGCGATGGGCGTGACGACCAGGTAGAACCCCACGAGGCAGAGCGCCGCCGCAACCAGAACCCCGGCTGCGACCAGCAGGTTGATGCGGCCGATCATGGGTGAATGTTAGCGTACCGGGACGTAATCCAGGCGGATCAGCCCGGTATCGAACGCCTGTAAGCCTGTCGAGCACAGTTGCCGCAGAGGAAGGCCGGGTGGGAACAGCGAGATGCCGCTTCCCAGGATCACCGGGTGGACGAATATCTGGTACTCATCGATCAAGTCGTGGCGGACGCACTCGCCGACGATCTGTGCTCCGCCGATGAGCCAGATGGTACCGGCCTGGCGCTGCTTGAGGGCGCTGACGAAGGGCCCGACTGGATCCGACACGAAAGTCGCACCGGGAGCAGCGGCGCGGGGCTGCCGGGTAAAGACGAACTGCTGGCGTCCCTGGTAGACGTCTTCGCCGAAAGTCAGGGATTGTTCCCAGGTCTTGCGGCCCATGACCACCGTATCGACCCTCGTGAGGAACTCCGCGTAGCCGTAATCCTGGTCGGTGAACAGCCAGTCGATCTCACCGTTCGGACCGGCGATGTAGCCGTCCAGGCTGGTAGCGACGAAGAGCACAAGATTGCGCACGCCTCGGCCCGAGTCTAGCTGCCGCTGCTGAAATGGCGAAGGAAAGTCTTCAGACGATCGGAGGCCGGGGCTTCGAACATCTGCACAGGGTCACCCTGCTCCACAAGCAGGCCTGCATCCATGAAGGCAACCCGGTCGGCGATCTCGCGGGCGAAACGCATCTCATGGGTGACTACCAGCATTGTCATTCCCGTATCCGCCAGGTCCTTCATCACGGCCAGCACTTCATTGACCAGCTCCGGATCCAGCGCGGATGTGACTTCGTCGAACAGCACGACTTTCGGTTCCATAGCCACAGCCCGGGCTATGCCCACCCGTTGCTGCTGGCCGCCCGACAGCTGCGAGGGGTAGGCATCGAGCTTGTGTCCCAGGCCGACGCGCGCGAGCCAAGAAGCAGCGCGTTGCTCCGCCGCGGCACGCGGCAACCCGCGCACCTGAACGAGTCCCAACGCCACATTGGCCAGCGCAGTCATGTGCGGAAACAGGTTGAAACTCTGGAACACCATGCCGACATCGGCGCGCATGGCGGCGACTTCCGAGTCCGGCAGCCGAACCAGGCCGCCGGACTCCTCCCGGTAACCAACAAGGCGGCCGTCGACATGAATTCGACCGCCCTGGTACTCCTCGAGAAAATTGATGCAGCGTAGCAGGGTGGTCTTGCCGGATCCGCTCGGTCCGATCACCACAACCGCATCACCTCGATCAACCTCAAGGCTCACGCCGCGCAGAATCTCATTGGAATCGATGCGTTTGACGAGGTCGCGTACAACCACAACCGGCTGCGGGCCGGAATCAGCCATGGGCGAAGTGCCTCTCGAGCCGTCGTCCCACAACCGAGACGGCATAGTTGATCAGAAAATAGAGCATGGCGGCCACGGCGTAGAGCAGGAGCGTCTGCCGGGTGCGGCCGACGATCTGCTGCACGGCCATCATCAGGTCGATCACGCTCACCAGCGACACCAGTGAAGAGGCCTTGACCACTTCGACCGCGGTATTGACCCATGCCGGCAGGATCCGGGCGATGGCCTGCGGAAGGAGGACGAGGCGCAGGCGCTGCCTGAAGGTCAGTCCGATGGCCTTGGCGGCGTCGGATTGCCCCCTGGGAATCGAATCGAGTCCGCCGCGGACGATCTCCGATACGTGCGCGCCACAGAAGAAACCAAGTGCCAGCACACCGGCAGTGAAGGCGGACACCTGCGCCCCGATGGTAGGCATCCCGTAGAAGATCGCAAAGATCAGCACCAGCTGCGGCACGCCACGCACGAGATCGACGTAGGCCCGTGCCGGCCAGCGCAGCCACGGTCCAGCGTAGAGCATGGCCAGGCCGCCGGCGAAGCCCAGCAGGGTGCCGAGCAGCAGCGAGAGCAGCGAGACTTCGAGCGTGACGGCCAATCCGCGCATGATCAGCGGAAAGTTCGTCATCAGCGCGTCCATCGGCCCCCCGGAATCAATGAACCGCCGAGTATCGCCGCTCGGCGAGCCTCAACAGCCAGGCGATCGCATAGCAGGTCACGAGATACATCATGCCGACAACGGCATACACTTCGATCACCCGCCAGGTGTTGACGTTGATCCTTATCGCGCCATAGGTCAGTTCTGGCACTGCGATCGCAGAGGCGAGCGAGGTGTCCTTGAACAGCGAAATGAAGGTATTGCCGAGCGAGGGCAGCACCACTCGGAACATCAGCGGGATGGTGACGTGGCGGGCGATCTGCAATCGAGAGAGGCCGATCGCCTTGCCAGCTTCGATGTGGCCCTTGGCGACCGCTTCGATGCCGGCCCGGAAGATCTCGATCAGGTAGGCGGCCGAGTAGAGCGCCAGCGCCAATACGAATGACCAGAGGTTGTCGAGCACGCTTATCCCGACCAGCGGCAACCCGAAATAGACAAAATAGATGATGAGCAGCAGCGGTATGTTGCGAATAAACTCGACATAGGCCGCAACGGCAAAGCGCAGCAGTTTCGGGCCGCTCGCCCGGGCGAAACCGCCGGCGAGGCCCAGCACGCAACCGATTGCCAGTGCGAGCAGCGCCATGCCGATGCCGAGCGCAAGGCCGTTCAGCAGCAGCCCGATACTCTCGAATACCGGTCGCCAGTTGAACTGGTACACGGGAGAGACCTTGCCGGTTTCAGCTTCTTTTTTTCGAATCCCTCTCCGCTCTCGGGAGAAGGAGGGACGCGTCGTGGATCGTCAAGCTCTTGCCCCGAACTCGATCGGGAAGCCGACTGGGGGCGAGGCCAGCCTGACGCCGAAGAACTTGTAAAACGCTGCTGCGTAGGCGTCGAATTCAACGCCGGTCATTGCCTCGTGCAAGACGGTGTTCAAGAAGTTGAGCCATGTCGGGTCGCCTTGCCTGACCGCTGCGGCGTAAGTCTGCGGCGACCAACCGTGCCCGCCGGCCTTGTACTTATCCGGATTCTGCCTCACGAGCCAGCGCACGGTAGATTCGTCGATCGCGGCGGCATCGGCGCGGCCCGAGTCCAGCGCCTGGATCGCGGTTGCTGCCGAGTCGAACTGGAGCACCTGCGCCTCAGGCATTGCGGCATGCACGATGGATTCCGCGTAGACGTTCTGAAGGATCGAAACCTTTATCCGCTTGCCAAGTCTCGCCATATCGAGCGCGCCGCTGAAGGGACTGCTCTTCGGCAGCAGCGTATTGACACCTTCGCGGTAGTAGGGGATGGAAAAGTCGACCAGTTGCGCCCGCTGCGCGGTCACCGTCATGAACTGAAATATGGCATCGACCTGGCCGGTCTGCAGATTCGGAATGCGGGCATCGGAAGCCTGGCGGACGAACTGGACCTTGCCGGGATCGTCGAACAAACCTTTGGCGAGCAGTCGCGCCATTTCGATGTCGAAACCGACCAACTGACCCTTCTCGTCCTCGAAGTGCCACGGTGGGTTCGTGCTGCCGGTGCCGACGATTACGGTGCCGCGTTTGAGCACTTCGTGCAACTTGCTCGCTCCTTGCGCGCCGGGGCCGGGTCCGACGCAACCACCGAGCGCCGCGATCGCGGCGGCTCCGGCACCGACTCCGAAAGCCGAGGAACGGAGAAAAGCGCGACGAGTGGATGCGGTCATATTTCCTCCCTAAATGGTGTCAGGCGGTTTGCCCGCGGGGAATCGCACAGGGCTCGGGTGCGCCACGCAGGCGTGCAAAGCATCCGGGGCCGCAGCAGTTTACCCGCCAGTCTGCGCAGATGGCTGCTGCGGACCTGCCGACCTTATCGTACGCGCCGACCCCTTGACAAAGGGAAGTGGCGTCTCTGGCGTCATCCCGGTGGGATCCTGCGGCTTGACTCCTTGGCCGGCTTCGGGATGCCTCTGAACCCCCTCATCGAGAGCGAACTCAGTTTTTTTGAAGGAAGCTGAGCAAGGTGGCATTGAATACGCCCGGATTTCGCAGCGGCGCGTCGTGATTGGCTGCAGGAATGACCGCAATACTGGCGTTGCCGACGCACTCGGCGACTCTATCAGCCATCATCCGGTAGTGAGTCTGGGCATTGTCGCCGCGAGTGACGAGCGTCGGCGCGCGGACCAATCTCAGAGCCTCACAGGAGAGCGCGGGAGGAGGCGGGGCCGACAGCGCCAGTATCATCGTCCGGGCGTTATCCACCACCATCCGCCGTATCGCCGCCGGTTCGCTTTCAAAACCGCCAGGCGGCAGAGAGAACATCGCCTCGTGAAACAGCTTGGCAGCCTGTACCGCATCGCCGGCCCTGGCTGCCGAGACGGCAGGAAACAGTGCCCTGCTGAACTCGGCGGAAGCTTGCCTGCCTTCGGGAGAATCAAGGATGAGCGAGCGGATGCCAGGCTCGTGGACAGTCAGGGTTCGCACAAGATCCGGGTGGTCCTTCGCCACCAGCAGGGCGGTCAGGCCGCCGTACGACCAGCCCACCAAATGGACGGGGCCGGCGTCGAGCGACCTGATGAAAGCTGCCAGATCCGCGGCGTGCGTTGCCTGGGTGAAGTCCTTGCCGTCACCGGTCCATTTGTCGGTGCCGAAATAGCGTTGCGTCAGGGCCACGTAGCGGTAGCGCTGCGCGATCGCCAGCCGCTGGGATTCCCAGATCCTCAGATCGCTCACGGAGCCATGCACCAGCACAACCGGCACACCCCGACCCTGCTCCGAGTAAGTCAGCCTGACGCCATTTACCTCGACCTGACGCCTGTGCGCACCGATGGTCGGTGTCGCCTGAGCCGGTAGTGCCGCGCCGGGGGTTGTGGCCGATGGCGCAGTTTGGCAGGCTGAGACGAGGACCACGAGCGGCAATGCCGCGAACGCCAGTCGGCTGCTGCTCATGGGCATCGTCATACTTGATCGCGGCCTGCGGGCCCTGTCCGGCGAGGCGGGCACGAGTGTCTCCGGGTCCGAGAAGTCAAGGCAAGTGCACTCCGATGCCGGCCGGGGGTGTCGCCAGCAGGTTCGGAGCAGGCTGGATCGGTAGCTGCGGCCATCATGACCGCGGCAAGTCTAGACCTTGTCGACCGGATCTGCAGGCCGGCGAGTGGGAAATGCATGGCTTGCAACCTCCTGTTTCTGCCGTCCGGCAACCACAGATGATAGAGGCGGGCTACTCCCGTCATGGCGTCCGCCCATCCCTCAGAGCGTGTCTTCAGGCACAATGACATTACGCTGCGGCGCGCAAGCCGGCTCGTTCGACACACAACCAACCTTGCTGGACCTGCAACACTTCTTCTCTTACGCCGGGCCCCTCGCACGAGTGATTCCGGGCTACAAGCTTCGCTCGCAGCAGGTTGAGATGGCGCAGGCGGTTCTTCGGGCGATCAATGACCGCTCAGTGCTGATTGCCGAGGCCGGCACCGGTACCGGAAAGACCTTCGCTTATCTCGTTCCTGCCCTGCTCGATGGTGGCAAGGTCATCGTTTCTACCGGCACCAAGACGTTGCAGGACCAGCTATACGACCGTGACATCCCGACCGTACGCAAGGCGCTCCAGGCGCCCGTGACCATTGCCCTGCTCAAGGGCCGCGCCAACTACATCTGTCACTACCATTTGGAACGGGCCAGGAACGAAGGCCGGTTCCTGTCCCGTGCCGACGCCGGGTACCTGCCACTGATTGAAAGCTTTGCCCGCGTCTCGAAGACCGGCGACCGCAGCGGCCTCGCCGAGGTGCCCGAGGATGCAACGATCTGGCCACTGGTTACATCCACTCGAGAGAACTGCCTTGGCGCCGACTGTCCCCATTACAGGAAGTGCTTCGTGCTGGAGGCTCGCAAGCAGGCGATGGAAGCCGACGTGGTAGTGGTTAACCATCACCTGTTTTTCGCGGACGTGGTGCTTCGAGACGAGGGTGTAGCCGAGCTACTGCCGGTGTGCAACACAGTGGTATTCGACGAGGCTCATCAGCTCCCCGAAACTGCCAGCCTGTTCTTCGGCGAATCCGTTTCGACCGCTCAGTTGATTGAATTGGCGCGTGACGCCCGGATCGAGGCAGCGTCAGACGCAAGAGAGAGCCCCGAGCTTCCGGATCGCGCGCAGGGGCTGGAGAAAGCGGCGCGGGATCTGAGGCTTGGATGCCCCGACGAGATTGGTCGCCACCCGTACATCACTGTCGAAGGCCGTAGAGAATTTGGCGAAGCACTGGAGACGGTCGATGCCAGGCTTCACGAGTTGGCAGCTGCGCTCGAGGCGCACTCCGATCGCGGGGAGGGACTGAAAAACTGCTGGATTCGCGCGCAGGATCTTCGCGGCCGGCTGTCGCGCTGGCGAAGCGAAGACGATCCCTCGCGGGTGCGCTGGATCGAGGTCTTTGCCGCTTCGCTGCATCTGAACTCCACGCCGCTGGCGATCGGAGAGGTGTTCCGCCGCCAGCTCGCGGGCAACCCGCGCGCCTGGATCTTCACTTCGGCGACCCTTTCGGTGCGCGCCGACTTCTCGCACTATCAGCGCCAGATGGGACTGGAAACTGCCCGGACCGCAGCATGGGATAGCCCGTTTGACTACCCGACCCAGGGTCTGCTGTTTTCTCCGCAAGGCCTGCCCGACCCGAACAGCAGCGGATACACGCGTGCAGTAGCGGACGCAGCGCTGCCGGTGATTGAGGCCGCGGAGGGCAGGACCTTCTTCCTGTTTACCAGCCTGCGCGCGATGCGTGAGGCCCGCGAATTGCTGGCGACCGGAATGCAGCGGATGGGAATGGACTACCCGCTGCTTATGCAGGGGGAGGGGTCGAAGAGCGAGCTGCTGGAGCGCTTTCGGCGATTGGGTAACGCTGTACTGCTTGGCAGCCAGTCGTTCTGGGAAGGGGTCGACGTGCGCGGCGCCGCCTTATCGCTTGTGATCATCGACCGACTGCCTTTTTCACCTCCCGACGATCCGGTGCTCGCTGCGCGAATCGAGAAGATGACCAACGAGGGTCGCAACGCGTTCCTCGAATACCAGTTGCCAGAGGCGGTCATCAACCTCAAGCAGGGCGCAGGCAGGCTGATACGCGACGAGACCGATCGTGGTGTTCTGATGATCTGCGACCCTCGTTTGATCTCCAAGCCCTACGGCCGCCGCGTCTGGCAAAGCCTGCCGCCGATGACACGGACACGGGATCCGCAGGAGGTCGGCGCCTTTTTCAGGCGAGTTGCAGCAGCCTCGCAAGCGCAAGGCTGAGCGCTAGCGCCGCTAGCGAACCGGCGCTGGATCCAGGGTGTGGCCGAGCAAAGGCGCGAAGACGGCGATCAGCCACCACAGGAGTATCACCCATACGCATATTACGATCGCCGCGCCGAGCCTGCTGCGGGGCGTTCTTTCCCCCGCGGCGAGCCACTCTGTCGCCTTGGCCCTGGACTGTGCCAGAACCTCCGCCGGCACCAGCTTGATCACGAGCCAGATGGCCAGCGGCAGCAGCAGCAGTTCGTCGAGGTAACCGAGTATCGGAATGAAGTCCGGTATCAGGTCGATGGGTGAAAGGACATACGCCAGTACCGCCCCGGCAATCAGCTTCGCGGCAAGCGGGGTGCGAGGGTCACGCGTAGCGAACCAAAGGGCGATGCCGTCGCGTTTCAGCCGATTTGCCCAGGCGCGGATGCGGTCGAGGGATGCCATGGCATGTGGTCAGGGATGAGGAAAGTCCCGGCGGCCGTCAGGCAGCCCGCGCCGTCACGGTCAGGCGCCCGCGGTCTGCGCGTACAGGTCGTGTGCGTCGGACTTCGTTATCCTCACCTCGAGGAAGTCACCGGGCGTCGCCCCACTTGCACCGCGCACGTGCACTACGCCGTCGATCTCGGGCGCATCGGCGGTGGATCGGGCGATGACTCCCGCGGCGCTGGCCGCGTCCACCAGCACGGTCATAGTTCGGCCTACTTTCGCCGCCAGACGGCGCAAGCTGATTTTTTCCTGCGCAGCCATGAATCGCGCGCGGCGCTCCTGCCTGATGTCTTCCGGGACCGGATTGGGCAAGCCGTTGGCGACGGCGCCTTGCACCGGCGAGTAGGCGAAGCAGCCCACGCGATCCAGCTGAGCATCTTCCAGGAACTGCAGCAGCTCCCCGAACTCAGCCTCGGTCTCGCCGGGAAAGCCGACGATGAACGTGCTGCGAATCGTGAGGTCCGGACAGATCGCACGCCAGGCGCGAATGCGCTTCAGGTTGTCCTCTGCGTTCGCCGGCCGTTTCATCAGCTTGAGAATGCGCGCGCTAGCGTGCTGGAAGGGCACGTCAAGGTAAGGAACGAGGCGGTCGTTTCCCATCAGCGGCACGATCTCATCCACGTGCCGATAGGGGTACATGTAGTGCAGCCGTACCCATACACCCAGCCCGGCCAACGCCCTGACCAGCTCGGTCGTACGCGTGCGCAGGGGCCGGCCTCCCCAGAAGCCGATGCGGTACTTCGCGTCCACGCCGTAGGCGCTCGTGTCCTGGGAAATAACGAGCAACTCCTTCACGCCCGCCCTAACCAGGTTTTCGGCCTCCTGCATCACTTCCCCGACTGGCCGGCTGACCAGATCGCCGCGCATCGACGGAATGATGCAAAACGTGCAGCGATGGTTGCAGCCCTCGGAGATCTTGAGGTACGCATAGTGCCTGGGTGTGAGCCTGATCCCCTGAGGCGGCATCAGATCGGCAAACGGATCGTGTGGTTTCGGCAGGTGCGAATGCACTGCAGACATTACTTCCTCCGCGGCGTGCGGGCCGGTGACCGCAAGCACCCGGGGGTGGGTCTGCTTGACGATATCGCCCTTGGCGCCGAGGCAGCCCGTGACGATCACGCGGCCGTTCTCCGAAAGCGCCTCGCCGATCGCGTCCAGCGACTCCTTTACCGCGGAGTCGATGAAGCCACAGGTGTTGACAACGACCAGGTCGGCCTGATCGTAGGTAGGGGAGATGAGATAACCTTCGGCGCGGAGCTGGGTGAGAATGCGTTCAGAGTCGACCAGCGCCTTCGGGCAGCCCAGCGATACGAATCCCACCTTGGGCGCCGAAGACTGCCTGGGCCGCAGGCGCGTGGAAGCCTTCCTGCTCATGAGTGCTGGCCGCGCCGGGTGTTTGCGGCGCGAGAGGGGCTTTGTCAGGGAGCGGTCTTCTTCTGTGGTTGTTTCGCCGGCTCATCGTCCGTGGCTGGCTTGTCCGTGGCCGCGGTCGTGGACGGCGTGCCGAAATTACCGAAAGGGAAGGTGCCGAAAATGTTGCGCGCCTGTTTCTGCATCTGCTGCTGCATCTCAAGGAAGGCGTTGGCGCTCTGCTCGAGGTAGTTGGTCATCAGTCCTTGGATGGCCGGACCTTGCATTTTCACGAACTGCGACCAGGATTCGGAATTTAGCATCGGGTTCTCGCCGAATTTGGGCAGCCCCTGTTCCTGCAGCTTCTTCTGGATCTCGATGAAGGTCTGAATGTTCTTCTCCAGATAGCTGCCCATCATCCCCTGCATTGCATTGCCATAAAAGCGGATTATCTGCGCCAGCATCTGCGACGAGAACATAGGCGCGCCGGCTCCTTCCTCTTCGAGGATGATCTGCAGCAGGATGCTGCGGGTCAGATCGTCCTCGGACTTGGCGTCGACAACCTTGAAGTCGACCTGGTCGAGGACCAGCTGTTTGACGTCGGCAAGAGTGATGTAGCTGCTGGTCGCCGTGTCGTACAGACGGCGGTTCGGATACTTCTTTATCAGTCGGATTTCTTCGGTCATGCGAGGCCGTCCCTTGTTGGCGTCGCGCTGCGCTGCGCGATCGGTCATTGCTGCCAGCGGCGTACCGTCTGACGCAATGCGCGATGGGCGAATTATAACCCCTTGAATATCACGGGGAACACATCTTCCTGCATCGCGCAAACCTCGAGGCGTTGACGACAGCCTCTTCGATCTGCACAATGCTCGTTGTGCGTTGCAGCAGGAAAACTTCTGCTCCGAGCTGATCAGTGTCGGAAGCTTCAGAAATGAAACACATTTTCTGAGTCAACAGCGAGGCGCTAGAGTCTGTCGCATTGAACAAGCAGGACTTGGCCGCCAAGCCTGGAAGGTAAACCCCGGCCTGACATACGGGAGATGCTGCAGCTTGATCGCCCGTGCGGCGGCCTGACGAGGCAAGGGGTTGTTTTCTGCCCTGACTATCGGCCGACTGGCGGCCTTGATAACGCTGGAATAGAGTTTGCTTCTGTACTGAACGAAGATTCGGAGAGCGCCCCGCCAAAGCCTTGGAATCCGGTGAGGTAAGGGCGGCAAGTGACGGTTCTGCTGGTAAAAAGTCAGCGCTCCTCTCGGCTCTCACAGGTTCATAGATTTTCGAGGCAGCCTTGGAGGCTGTCTGCAGTTCCGGCGGTGGCAGCAGTGTGGCGGCCACAGCGGTGGAGGCGGTAGGCGCCTCTGCGGGGAAGAAAGGTTAGTGTGCAAGTCTCCTCCCCCTTTACCTAAAGGTTTCACCTTTGAGTAAAGGTTCAGCCCCGATGGGTCTCCCATCGGGGTTTTTTTTGCGCCGCCGAGCCCCGAAACGGTGCGCATTTTGTGTGCAACCATTGACGCACCGCGTCACAAGAGACGGCAGCCTACGCCCATTCGGCGCAGGGACAGCCCCCCAACCCATGCCGCAGACATCCGACAAAGCCTGATCCCTGCCGCCCTAGGACATGTGTTGCCCGCCGTTGATTGATATGTTCGCACCGGTGACGAATGCCGCCTCGTCCGAAGCCAGATAGATGATCAGTCCGGCGACTTCCTCGGGCTTACCGAGGCGTCCGACCGGAATCTGCGGCAGGATCTTTTCACTCAGAATGGTCTGAGGTATCGCCGTCACCATCCTGGTGCCGATATAGCCGGGTGAAATCGTGTTGACGGTCACGCCTTTTTTGGCAACTTCCAGCGCCAGGGCCTTGGTGAATCCATGCATGCCGGCCTTGGCCGCAGAGTAGTTGGTCTGGCCGAACGCGCCTTTCTGGCCGTTCACCGACGACACATTCACCACGCGGCCCCAGCCGCGCTCGACCATTCCGTCGAGCACGTGCTTGGTCATGTTGAATACGCTGTACAGATTGGTGCGAATGACGACATCCCAATCGTCCAAAGTCATCTTCTTGAACGTCATGTCCCGAGTAATCCCGGCGTTATTGACCAGCACGTCTACAGGGCCAACCTCGGATTCCACACCGCGTACACACGACGCGCAGGAATCGAAATCGCCCACGTCCGCTGGGTAAGCGCGAAAAGAATATCCGCGCCCTTTCATCGCCTTGAGCCACTCCTGTGCATTCTTGTTTCCGGGCGAGTGCGTGGTGACCACGGTATAGCCCTGGTCCGCCATTTTGGTGCAGATCGATTCGCCGAGACCCCCCATTCCGCCGGTTACCAGGACCGTTCTCTTTGCCATCTCAACCCCCTTGAAGAAAACCTGCTTTTTTAGTGTCGCTCACGCACGTAGCGGCCCGGCGCGGGCTCGATAGCGCGAAAGCGCCTCCGGCCGGCCGAGGACGCCGGTTTCCGATCGCCCGAGTGCGACTCAAGCCATGCGCTCCAGTGCGTCCACCAGCTGCCGTCGTGCTGTTGCGCCGCGGAAAGCCAGGCATCAGGGTCAGCCGGCAGTTCTGAATTCGTCCAGTGATGGCGACGGTGCTGGCGGGCCGGATTGATCACACCAGCAACATGGCCGCTTGCGCCGAGCACGAACTCGGTGCGGCCCGTGAGCAGTCTGGCGCTGTGGTATGCAGTGCGCCAGGGAACGATGTGATCCTCGCGCGCTGCGAAGACATACGCAGGCAGCCGCACTTTGCCCAGATCGACCGAAACTCCATGCATGCGCAGTTTACCGGCAACCCGGAGATTGTTTTCAAGGTACATGTTGCGCAGATAGTAGGCGAACAGAGGGCCCGGAAGGTTGGAGCTGTCCGCGTTCCAGTACAGAAGGTCGAAGGCTTTCGGGCTGCGGCCCAGCAAGTAGTTTTCTGTGACGAAATGCCACACCAGTTCGTTGGCGCGAAGTGTGGCAAACGTCGCCGCCAGCCGCGACCCGGGGACCAGACTGCCCTCGGCAGACTCGCGTTCGCAGCGATCCACATAGCCGCGATCGATGTACACGCCGATCTCGCCCGTGTCGCGGAAGTCGAGCATCGAGGCAAGCAAGGTGAGGGAAGCTGCCGCATTGCGGCGCCTGGCCGCGAGCACAGCGAGTGCGCTGGCGAGGAGCGTCCCCCCGACGCAGAAACCAAGCGTATTGACGCTCAGGCTGCCGCTCAGTCTGCGCAATGCGCTGAGCGGTTCGAACACACCATGTTCGATGTAGTCGTCCCAGTCCAGCCGCCCAAGCTCGGGCGGGACATTGCGCCAGGAGAGGATAAAAGTCTCAAATCCGCACTCGACGCAGTACCGAACAAAGGAGTTACTCGGTTGCAGGTCGAGAATGTAATACTTGTTGATGAACGGCGGGACGATGAAAAGCGGGCGCTCGTACACTTCCTGGGTCGTCGGCCGGTAGCGGATCAGCTGGATCAGGTCGTTCTCGTAGATCACGTCGCCGGGGGTCACCCCCAGGTTGCGGCCGACCTCGAAGGCCGACTCATCGCTCATCGTAATGCGGCCTTTGGCGACATCTTGCGAGAGCAGCGCTAGACCCCGAAGGAGCGATCCCCCCTTGCTCTCGATCGCGGACTTGACCGCGTCCGGGTTGGTTGTAGGGTAGTTGCTCGGCGCCATCGCGTCTGCCAGCTGCCTCGCGACGAATCGCAGGCGTCGTTTGGCGTCGGGGGCCAGCACGGCTATCTCTGCCAATTGCGCAAGGTATGCGCTGTTCAATGCGTGGAGCCGTCGCAGATGACGGAACCAGGGCAGCTCACGCCATTCCGGCGCCCTGTAGCGCCGGTCGATCGTGTCGTCAGGGGCGTGATCCACCATGCGATTGGTCCAGAGCGCAAGCCAGTCCCGGTAGTAGCGCGACTGGAGCAGCGCGAGTCTGTCGCGCGCTTCTGAAGTCTTGGTGAGCGCGTCGAGCAGCGTGGCCGGGTCGAGGCCGGAAAGGGGCAGCTCCCGGATCAGGGACTCGATCAGAGCCTGACCGGACTGCGCGATGGCCTTCAGACCGTCAGCCGGGAAATCGGCGGGAAAGGCCATGTGGAACAGACCAGAGCTGTCCTTGGTGACGCTTGCCTGAGGATCGCGGCCCGCTCACATCGAACCCGCGGTCACAAGGAGCTTGACTCCCACGATCGATGCGATGCCGAGGCCGATCAAGAACGCCTGCTCCAGCGTATGCCGCAACTCGGGTCTTCTATGCAAGCCGGGAATAAGGTCTGCGACGGCGACATAGATCATGCTTGCCGCTGCCAAAGCGAGCAAAGGCGTTACCCATGAGTGCAGCGATTGCAGCGCGCCCCAGGCGAGCAGACCTCCGACCAGTGTGGCGAAGCTCGAAAGGAGGTTGAAGACGAGCGCCTTGGCTCGCGAGTAGCCGGAGTGCAGGAGGATAAGGAAGTCGCCGACTTCCTGGGGGATCTCGTGGGCGATTATCGCCACGGCAGTGACGATTCCAAGCTCCGCGCTGGTCAGAAACGCGGCGGCAATCAGGATGCCGTCAACGAAATTGTGGATAGTGTCCCCGATCAGGATCATCATCGCGCTGCGGCCGTGGTCGTTGGGCTGGTCGTGAGCGTCGTGCACCTCGCAGGATTCGACATGGCAATGGCGCCACAGCACCAGTTTTTCGAGAAGGAAGAAGGCGAGTATGCCGGCGAGCACGGTGGCAGTAACGGTGTGGAGATTCGACGCAGCTTCGAGTGCGTGAGGAAGGATCTCCAGGAAAACGGCTCCAAGCAGGGCACCAACGGCGTAGCTGATTAGGGTCGAAACACGCCTACTGGAAGCCCCGAACGAGAAGGCGGCGGCGACCGAGACGCTAAGCAGCGCGCCGATGATCGTGGATACGACAATCCAGGTCAGTGCGGACATGGCGGGGAACAAGGCAGATGCGATCAGTATAAGGGGCCTGTCAAGCCCGTTCTATTGCGGCCCGGCCTGACGCCAGATGAGCGCTGCCATCCTGCCACTTGTCTTGTCACGCCGGTGCGAGAAAAAGCGCACGGGATCGGAGTAGGTGCACAGCCCGCCGCCGGAGACCGACCCGATGCCGAGGGCGTTCAGGCGTTGTCTGGCGAGTGTGAACAGATCGCACAACCACTTCCCGGGTGAGTGCGGCTTGAAGGCTTGCGCCGCGGCGCGGTCGTGCGCCACGAATGCGTCAAAGACGTCGGGGCCCACCTCGAACGCCCTGGGTCCTATTGCGGGACCAAGATAGGCCAGCAGCAGTCCGGGCGCGACCCCAGTTGCCGCAACAGCCGACTCGATCACTCCGGCCGACAGTCCGCGCCAACCAGCGTGGGCGGCGGCAACGACGCTGGCGTCTCTGTCGCACAGGAGCACCGGCAGGCAATCGGCAATCATTACTCCGCACACGATTCCGGCACTATGAGTAAAGGTGGCATCGGCCTGCACCGGCGAGGTGACGGTGTCCGCCTCCACAACCCGCGCGCCATGCACCTGTGCAAGCCATCGCGGTTCGGCTGGCAGGAAGCCGCGCAGCAGATCCCGATTGCGGATGACCGCTTCAGGATCGTCGTTGACCTGAAGGCCGAGGTTCATGGAACGGTGCGCGCCGCGACTGGTGCCGCCCTGACGCGTGGTGATGAGCGCCTTGACGCCGGGCGGTGCCGGCCAGTCGGGGACGATCCAGTCTCCCGGGGCATCAGGCATTGAGAAGTGCCTCCAGCAGCCGGCGCATGTCGGCGGGCAACTGCGACCCCCACCCGATCGGCCGCCGGCTTTGGGGGTGCACTAGATTCAGTTGCGCAGCGTGCAGTGCTTGGCGGGCGAAGCCTCGCACCGGTTCCGGCAGCGCGAGCGTGAGGCGCTTGTTCCCGTAGACCGGGTCGCCGATCAGCGGGTGGCCGATCGAAGACAGGTGCACCCGGATCTGATGGGTCCGGCCGGTTTCCAGCCTGCAGCGTAGGTAGGACCACTGCGCACGATGCTCCAGCGGGCGGTAGTGCGTGGCAGCAGGTCGCCCGCGCGCAACTACGGCCATTCGAGTGCGGGCTACCGGATGCCGGCCCACAGGCGCATCGATCGTGCCCGCGCGCGCCACGTCTCCATGTACGATCGCCAGGTACTCGCGCCCCATGGTTCTCGCCTGCAGTTGGCGCACGAGGTCGGTCTGCGCGGTGGAGGTCTTGGCAACGACCAGGAGTCCGCTGGTGTCCTTGTCCAGACGATGCACGATGCCGGCTCGCGGCAGGTCCGCCAGGCGCGGGGCGTGCGCGAGCAAGGCGTTGAGCATGGTTCCGCTCCAATTTCCGCTGCCGGGATGAACCACCAAGCCCGCCGGTTTGTCGATGACCAGCAGGCAATCGTCCTCGTACACAACGTCCAGCGTGATCGTTTCGGCCCGATACGAGGGCTCCGCAGCGTCTGGCCCGATCTGCAGCGTGAGGGTTTCTCCTCCCCAGACTTTTGATTTGGGTGTCGCCGACTTGCCGTCGACCTGAACAAGGCCTTCGCGCACCCACCGTTGAAGACGGCTTCGCGAGTGCTGCGGAAGCAGGCGGACGAGCGCCTGATCGAGCCGAAGGCCGGCACAAGCGAGCGGAACGGCAAGCTCCAGCCTGCCCGGGCTTCCCGTATAATGCGCGACAATTTTTTGCGGACTCAAAGTGAACCGTAGTTTAGCGATTCTGCTGACCGTGCTGGCCGGCTGCGCCATGGACCCCGTCGACGAAACCAAGAACTGGGGGCCGGACAAGATCTATTACGCCGCTCGCTCAGAGCTCGAGAGCAAGAACTACCAGAAGGCCATCAGCTACTATCAGAAGCTGGAGTCCCGCTACCCGTACGGCCGCTTCGCGCAGCAGGCCCAGCTGGACACTGCTTACGCCTACTGGAAGGATGCAGAGCCGGCGCTGGCGCTGGCCGCGTGCGACCGCTTCATCCGCGAGCACCCGAATCACTCCAACGTCGATTATGCGTACTACCTTAAGGGCCGGGTCAACTTCAACGAGGATCTCGGAATTCTCGGATTTATCAGCCGCAAGGATCTGACCGAGCGCGATCCGCAGGCTGCGCGCGACGCTTTCGAGGCATTCAAGATTCTCGTCGAGCGGTATCCGGACAGCAGATATGCGCCAGACTCACGAGCGAGGATGACGTACCTGGTGAACGCGCTGGCCGGACACGAAGCGCATGTCGCCGAGTACTATCTTCGGCGCGGCGCCTACGTGGCGGCGGTTAACCGCGCGCAGACCGTGCTGACGACGTATCCGCAGACACCGGCTGTCGAGCGCGCTCTCGTAGTCATGGTCAGGGGTTATCAGGCGATGGGGATCGAGGATCTGCGGGACGACAGCTACCGCACGCTGAAAGCGAATTTCCCCGACAGCGCTCTGGCCATCAAGAATGGCCGAGACCGATCCTGGTGGATGTTCTGGTAGAGGCGCCCAAGGCGTGGCAGATGCGCATGGCGGCGTGGTCGAGGTCCGGTCCGGCCGCACCGGTGCGTGTAAGAAGGCACTCAGCGGGAAAATCTGCCTATCACAGCGAGCAACTCGTCGATCGCCGCTGCGCCGCTGCCCGAGCGAACGGCATCCTGGACGCAACCGTGGCTGTGGTCTCTCAGCAGTTCAAGTGCGACCGCGTCGAGCGCAGAGCGCACGGCGGATATCTGCGTCAGGATGTCGACGCAGTAGCGGTCCTCCTCGACCATCTTGTTCAGGCCGCGGACCTGGCCCTCAATGCGGTTTAGGCGTTTGAGCAGCCCCGGTTTGTCGTGCCGGCGCGCCGGCGTTCTGGCTCTACTGGGTCTGGTAACCGGCATCTTCGACCGCCTCCTTCAGCCGCGCCAGGTCAGTCCTGGCGGGATCGTAGATCACCCGCGCTTCGCCGCGCTCCAGCGAAACTTCAGCCGAGTTCACCCCTGCCACCGATCTCAGCACGCTGGTTACGCTTTTCACGCAGCCGCCGCAGGTCATTCCCTTTACTTTCAGCACCGCCGTTTCCATTCGACTCCCTGTTCGTCAGGCTGAAGTAGTCCCCGGTCTGGTTCTCCGCAGCTCAACGACCGGTTTCCAGCGTTTCATTAGCAGTGAATTGGTCACTACAGAAACCGAACTCAGCGCCATCGCGGCGCCTGCGATCACCGGGCTGAGCAGACCGAATGCCGCGAGCGGGATGCCGAGCACGTTATAGGCGAAGGCGAAGAACAGGTTCTGGCGGATCTTGGACAATGTCCTGCGCGACAGCCGGATTGCGTCGACCACGCCCATCAGATCGTTTCGCATGAGTGTCACATCGGCGGCTTCGATCGCTATGTGCGAGCCGGACGCGAAGGCGAAGCTGACGTCCGCCGCGGCAAGCGCCGGCGCGTCATTGACGCCGTCTCCTGCCATGCCGACCATACCGCCATGGTGCTTCAGGCGCGACACTTCGCCGGTCTTGTCCGCCGGCAGAACCTCGGCGCGGTAGCGCTCGATCCCAAGCTGCGCTGCGATCGCCCGGGCAGTGGGTTCGTTGTCTCCGGTCAGCATGATCGGTGTGATTCCCAGCTGCCGAAGTCCTGCGATCGCAGCGGCGGAAGTCGGGCGCAGCGCGTCGGCGATGGCGATCAGCCCGAGCAGGTTGCCGCCAAGTGCAACACCGACCACCGTTCTCCCGCCTAGCGCCAGTTCCTGCGCCTGCCGCCCGTCCAACGGGATGCCGTGCTCTGCGAGAAAGCGCAGCGAGCCGAGCAGGGCAGGGGCGCCGGCGATCTTGCCCGTTACCCCCATGCCGGCATGCGAGCGGAAGTCGCTGACGGCACGTGGTAGCGCACCCAGCATCTGCGCATGCTCGACGATGGCAATCGCCAAGGGGTGGCGTGAACCCTGTTCCAGCCCCGAGGCGACCGCCATCAGCGTGCGTTCATCATCAACGGCAGCGATCGCAACGACCGCCGGCCGGCCCTGCGTCAGCGTTCCGGTCTTGTCGACCACCAGCGTCCGGATTCTTCCCGCCTTCTCAAGAGCCGCGGCATCGCGCACCAGGATGCCGGATTGCGCGCCCCGGCCCGTGCCCACCATGATCGCCGTCGGTGTTGCCAAGCCGAGCGCGCAGGGACAGGCGATGACCAGCACCGCGACGGAATTGATGAGCGCCGGCGAGAAGTTGCCGGTTGCAAGCCAGGCGCCGGCGAACGTGAGTAAGGCGATTCCGACGACCACCGGCACGAATATGCCAGACACCTTGTCCGCAAGGCGTTGGATCGGTGCCTTGCTTCCTTGCGCCTGCTCGGTCAGCCTCACGATCTCGGCAAGTTGCGTGCGCTCCCCGGTCCCGGTCGCGCGCAGCCGAAGCAGGCCCTCCAGATTCTGAGTGCCGGCATGGACCGGCGAACCGGCCGTCTTGGTGACCGGCATGCTTTCGCCCGTAAGCATGCTTTCGTCCACTCCTGAACGGCCGTCTATCACCTCCCCGTCCACCGGCAGCCGCTGGCCCGCGGCAACGATCACGACTTCTCCCGGAACGATCGTGGACACGGCAACTTCCTCGCGTCGGCCGCCGCGCTCGACCACGGCCTGGGCGGGTTGTAGCTTGAGCAGCTGCTCGATCGCAGCGGAAGTGCGCCCCTTGGCGCGCGCTTCCAGCAACTTGCCCATGAGCACCAGGGTGACGATTGCCGCCGAGGCTTCGAAATAAATATGTCGTTCGTGCAGTCCGAGCAGCGTCACGGCAGTGCTGTAGAGCCAGGCCATGCTCGTGCCCAGAGCGATCAGGACATCCATGTTCGCCGAGCGGCCGCGCAACGCATGCCAGGCGCCAACGTAGAAGCGCCTGCCGATCCAGAACTGTACCGGGGTGGCGAGCCCGAGCTGGACCCAGCGGGGAATCAGGTCAGCGTGCTGCCCGCTGAACATCACCAACATCTGGGCGAGGAGAGGTGCTGTCAGGACAGCCGACGCCCAGAACAGCCTCAGCTCCCGGCGGTAGGCAAGAGCGTGACGCGCCCTGTCTGCCTGCCGCGAAGCCGCCGAGATCTCGTGCGCGTCATATCCTGCCTTGCGCACCGCGGCGACCAGCTGCTGCGGGGTAGCCGAACCGGGCTGCAACCGCACTCGCGCGCGTTCGGTGGCGAAGTTGACATTAGCCTCGATCCCCTGAATGCGGTTCAGGACTCGCTCGATCCGATCGGCACAAGCGGCACAGGTCATGCCTTCGAGCGCCAGATCCATGGTGGTCTGGGAGGGGACTTCGGTGCGCTTCACGGCCGCAATTTATACCCGTATAGGGTATATCGTCAAGTACCCCGGTAGGGTATAGGCGCTCGCCCCAAAGAATCGGCGAGGTGTTGCTGCAGGCAGTCCTGATCGGAGGGAGGGAAGGGGAAGGCGGAGCGCGCCTAGCTCTTGAGTTCGGGCCTGTCCCTGAAGTGTTCCAGCGCCTCGGGGTTTGCCAGAGCCTCGATGTTCTTCACCGGTTCTCCGTGAACGACGTTGCGCACCGCCAATTCAACGATCTTGCCGCTCTTGGTGCGGGGGATGTCGGCTACCTTGACGATCTTCGCCGGCACGTGTCGCGGCGTGGCATTGCTGCGGATGCGGTCCTTGATCTTCCTGGTGAGCGCATCGTCGAGCTCGATGCCATTGCGAATCCGCACGAACAGCACTATTCGCACGTCGTTGTCCCAGTCCTGGCCGATGACCAGGCTCTCGACCACTTCTTCGAGCTGTTCGACCTGGCGGTAGATCTCCGCAGTGCCGATGCGCACGCCGCCTGGATTCAGGGTCGCGTCGGATCGGCCGTATATGACTGCCGTGCCGCGTGTGGTCAGCTCCATGAAGTCGCCATGGCACCAGACTCCCGGAAACCTGGCGAAGTAGGCGTCATGGTACTTGCTGCCGTCGGGATCATTCCAGAAACCGATCGGCATCGACGGAAATGGCGCGGTACAGACCAGCTCGCCCTTCTGCCCGACCACGCTGCTCCCGTTCTCGTCGAATACCTCGACTTTCATGGCGAACCCGCGACGCTGGATTTCTCCCCGGTGGACGGGAACAGTAGGGTCGCCAAGCACGAAGCAGGAAACGATGTCGGTGCCTCCGGAGATCGACGAGAGCAGCAGATCCTTCTTGATTGCGCGATACACGTAATCAAAGCTTTCCGGCACCAGCGGTGAGCCGGTCGAAGTCATGGTGGAGACGGTGGCGAGGCTGTGCGTGTCGACAGGTCTGGCGCCGGCCTTGTTGAGTGCGTCGATGTACTTCGCCGAAGTGCCGAACACCGTCATTCTTTCGGCGTCGGCGAAATCGAACAGGATTGTCGGGTGAGGATGGAACGGCGAGCCATCATAGAGCAGCAACGTTGCGCCGCTGGCAAGGCCGGAGGCGAGCCAGTTCCACATCATCCAGCCGCAGGTGGTGAAATAGAACAGCCGGTCGCCCCGTTTCAGGTCGGTGTGGAGCTGGTGTTCCTTTAGATGCTGCAAAAGCGTGCCGCCTGCTCCGTGGACGATGCACTTCGGCACTCCGGTCGTGCCTGAGGAGTAAAGGATGAATAACGGATGGTCGAACGGCAGTCTCTGGAATGCAATTTCACCTCTGCGGTGGGGGCCGACGAAATCTCGGAGGTGAACGGCATTGGGTATCGCGGCAAGATCGGGACGTTCGCGCGTATAGGACGAAATCACCACGCGCCTGAGAGAAGGCAGCCGCTTCACAATCTCCGCGACCCGCGGGAGCGTATCGTGCGCCTTGCCGTTGTAGTAGTAGCCTTCGACCGCGAACAGGACCTTCGGATCGATCTGCCCGAAGCGGTCGAGCACCCCCTGCACTCCGAAATCGGGCGAGCACGACGACCAGATCCCTCCCAAACTGGCGACGGCGAGCATGAAAATGATGGTGTCCGGCGTATTGGGCATGAAGGCTGCGACCCGGTCGCCTCTGCCCACACCGGCGGCCTCAAGCCCCTGGGCGGTGCGCGAGACTGCGTCGTAGAGCTGGGCGAAACTGAGCCTCCAGCGAACCCTGTCCTCTCCCCAGAACACGATCGCCGTATCGTCGTCTCGGCGCCGCAGCAGGTTCTCGGCGTAGTTGAGCTTCGCGTCGCGAAACCAAGTTGCGCCGGGCATCCTGTCCGGATCGGTCAACACTCGCGCGCCCCGGCTTTCGGCGATCACTCCGCAGAAGTCCCACAATGCCGTCCAGAACTGCTCGGGTTGCCGGATCGACCAGCCGTACAGTCCGTCCGAGTCGCCGACACCGGCGTTCCAGCGCTGGTTGGCAAGTTTGATGAAACGCCTGATGTTCGATCGGGCAATGCGCTCGGGCGAAGGCTGCCAGAGAATGGCGGTGGAATAGGGATTCATCGCCGGCAGTGAAAGGGTCTCGAAGCGGTTCCCGACCGGATCGCAACTACTCAGGCCGCAACTGCGGGAAAAGGATTACGTCGCGTATCGACGGGCTGTCGGTTAGCAGCATCGCGAACCGGTCGATGCCGATGCCTTCTCCAGCCGTCGGCGGCAGGCCGTACTCCAGCGCTCGGATATAGTCGGTATCGTAGAACATGGCCTCCTGATCGCCGGCGGCCTTGGCTTCTGCTTGTTGTTGGAAGCGTCGGGCCTGATCGTCCGGGTCGTTCAGCTCCGAGAAGCCGTTGGCGATCTCGCGGCCGGCGATGAACAGCTCGAAGCGATCCGCGATCGATGGGTCGGCGTCATTGCGTCGAGCCAGCGGTGAGACCTCGATGGGGAACGCGATGATGTAAGTCGGTTGAACCAGCTTGGACTCGGTGGTCTGCTCGAACAGCTTCAATTGCAGCACGCCGACGCCGTCGGTCGGATACGTCGCGACTTCGAAGGCCCTGAGCGCTGTGCGCAGATAGTCCGGCTTCGCCAGCTCCTGCAGCGAATACTTCGGGTTGTGTTTGGCGATCGCTTGCGCCATCGTCAGCCGCTCGAAGGCCCGCCCCAGTTCGATCGCCTCGCCCTGATAACTCAGGGTGGTCGATCCCACGGCATCCAGCGCCGCCTTGCGCAGCAGCTGCTCGGTGAAATCCATCAGGTAGGTGTAATCCTGATAAGCCTCGTAGAACTCGAGCATCGTGAACTCGGGGTTGTGCCGCGTGGAGATGCCCTCGTTGCGGAAGTTGCGGTTGATCTCGAAAACCTTCTCCAGACCGCCGATCACTAGACGCTTGAGGTAGAGCTCGGGCGCGATGCGCAGGTACAGGTCGATATCGAGCGCGTTGTGATGGGTAACGAACGGCCGGGCGGCTGCGCCACCAGGCAGCGGCTGCATCATGGGTGTCTCGACTTCGAGGTATCCGCGCGATACGAAGAATTCCCGCATCGACTGGATAAGCCGGGAGCGCACCTGGAAGACCATTCGCGCATCCTGGTTGACGATCAGATCAAGATAACGCTGGCGGTACTTCTGCTCCTGGTCGGCCAGGCCATGGAATTTCTCCGGCAGCGGCCGAAGCGATTTGGCGAGCAGCCGCACGCGGCTTGCCTTCACAGTCAATTCGCCGGTCTTGGTCTTGAACGGCGTGCCTTCGGCGCCGACGATGTCTCCCAGATCCCAGTGCTTGAAGGCGGAATGGGCTGCTTCCCCCGTGGTGTCGTTGGTCACGTAAATCTGCATCCGGCCGGACATATCCTGGAGCGAAGCAAAGCTCGCCTTGCCCATGACGCGTTTGAGCATCATGCGACCGGCCACGGCCACCTTCAGCGCCAGCGGCTCCAACTCCTCGTTGCTCTTGTGCCCAAGATCGCGGTGCAGGTCTGCAGCAAGATAGGTGCGGCGGAAATCGTTCGGGAACGCCGCACCGGTCGCGCGCAACTGTGCGAGCTTTGCCCGTCGCTCCTCGAAAATCTGGCTGCCGTCTGGCGGTGGTGGCTGCGGACTCTTGTCTTGCATGCTGGCGTCGTTGGACTGGGCTTGTGTCTTGGGCGTCACTCGACGCGCGGCCCGGCTTCACCGACTCCCTGCTTCAGGCTCGCCTGAATGAAGGGGTCGAGGTCACCATCGAGCACGGCCTGAGTGTTGCCGATTTCCACGTTGGTGCGCAGGTCCTTGATCCGCGACTGGTCGAGCACGTAGGAACGGATCTGATGCCCCCAGCCGATGTCGCTCTTGGCATCCTCCATCTTCTGCTGTTCTGCCTGGCGCTTGCGCAGTTCGAACTCGTAAAGGCGTGAACGCAGCATGGCCATCGCCTCGTCGCGGTTGCGATGCTGCGAACGGTCGTTCTGGCATTGCACCACGATGCCTGTGGGAAGGTGCGTGATGCGCACCGCCGACTCGGTCCGGTTCACGTGCTGGCCGCCTGCACCGGACGCGCGATAGACGTCCACGCGCAATTCAGCCGGGTTGAGCTCGATCTGGATGGAATCGTCGACTTCGGGATAGACGAACACGCTGGCGAAGGATGTGTGGCGGCGAGCGTTCGAGTCGAACGGCGACTTGCGCACCAGCCGATGCACGCCGGTCTCGGTGCGCAGTGTCCCGTACGCGTAGTCCCCCGAGACTTTGAGCACGGCTCCCTTGATTCCGGCCACTTCGCCCGGAGACTGCTCAAGGACTTCCACGCCGAAGCCCTTCTTCTCGCAGTACTTGACGTACATCCGCTCGAGCATCGCGGCCCAGTCCTGGGCCTCGGTGCCGCCGGTACCGGCCTGGATGTCCACGAAGCAGCTGTTCGGATCCATTGGGTTGGAGAACATGCGGCGGAATTCCATATCCGCCACCATCTTCTCGATGGCCGCTATGTCTGACTCAACCGAGACCAGAGTCGCGTCGTCGCGCTCGCCTCGGGCCAGTTCGAACAGTCCCCGGGCGTCGCGCAGGCCGTAGCCGACCTTCTCGATCGACAGCACGCTGTTTTCCAGCGCCTTCCTTTCCTTTCCAAGCTCCTGGGCGCGCTTCGGATCGTCCCAGATCCGGGGGTCCTCGATGAGCCGGCTTACTTCCTCCAGGCGCCCGCGCTTGGCGTCGAAGTCAAAGATACCTCCGCAGTTCTCGAGTGCGGGCGTCCAGGTCGGCGAGACTGGATTCGATTGTGTTGAGGCGTTCTGCTTCCATTTGCGGTTCCCAGAGGAAAGCGGCGAATTCTACCCGATAGCGGGTATAACGCGGTTCACAAACAGCGCAGCCAGCCGGGCCCATACCTTGCCCTCGGCTACCCGACCGGCTCCCAGTGCTGGATGACAAGTTGCGGGCTGCGGCTACCGTTGAACTCGTTTATTTGCAGTCGGTAAACACTCCGTACCCTTGGGGGCAGTGGCGAGTCCTCGCCGAACTGAATCGCCTCCAGGATCCCGCCCGCGTCTGGAAGACGCAGCCTGAGACGCGAATGTCTTCCGCCGACAATGCGCTGCTCGAGCACCTCGAATTCGTCAAGGAATAAAGGCGTGGCGAAGCCCTGTCCCCACACCTGAGCCTCGATCGACTCGGCAAGAGCCAGGGACGGCTGCGCCTCAGCAAGGGAGCCGTCGGTTTCGATCACCTGCTCGAGGTCGACCGGTTGCAGCAGCGACCGGGCCACATCCTCGAAGGCGTCGGCAAAAGCGTCCACGTCGCCAAGGCGGAGGGTTACACCGGCCGCGGCGGCGTGGCCGCCGAAACCTTTCACGAGACCGGGTTGACGCTTGGCGACCAGATCAACCGCGTCGCGGAGGTGCAGTCCAGGAATGGATCGCCCGGAACCCTTGGCTTCGCCTGCGGCCCCTGGTGCGAACGCAAACACCGGGCGATGGAAGCGCTCCTTCAGGCGAGAGGCGAGTACGCCGATCACCCCCTGATGCCAGCCTTGATCGTACAAGGTCAGAGAGCAGCGCTCGGGAACCTCGATCCGCTCGATGATTTCCAGTGCCGCATCCCTCATCTTGCCTTCGATTTCGCGCCGTTCGTAGTTGAGCCGGTCGAGCGTTCCAGCCAGATCCGAGGCCTGCGCGGAATCCGACGCCAACAGGCATTCAATGCCTACGCTCATGTCATCCAGTCTGCCGGCAGCGTTCAACCGGGGACCTAGGGCAAACGCCAGATCGTAGGTCGAAGCGCGGGTGCGATCACGACCGGCAACGCGAAAAAGCGCATCCACACCAGTTCGGGTTCGCCCGGCGCGAATCCGCTTGAGTCCCTGCGAAACCAGAACGCGGTTGTTGTCGTCGAGACGAGCGACGTCGGCCACAGTACCGAGCGCGACCAGATCGAGGGCATCGGCTAGATTGGGCTCTGGCACCGTGCGGAAATGCCCGCGCCTGCGCAGCTCGGCCCGCAGGGCCAAGAGGACATAGAACATCACCCCGACTCCAGCAAGATGCTTGCTGGAGAAGGCACAGCCCGGCTGGTTCGGATTGACGATGCAAGCTGCCGCCGGCAGGGCCTGCCCCGGCAGATGATGGTCGGTGATCAGCACCTTGATGCCGAGGCTCGCCGCACGATCGACCCCCTCGACGCTGGAGATGCCGTTGTCGACCGTGATCAGCCAATCGGGACGTTTCTGCGCCGCCAGTTCGACGATCTCCGGGGTCAAGCCATAACCGTACTCGAAGCGGTTCGGAACCAGGTATTCGACCTTGGCGCCGAACGCCCGCAAAGTGCTCACGCCAAGCGCGCAGGATGTCGCACCATCGGCGTCGTAGTCGGCGACGATCAACAGCCTCTGTTGGGCGGCTATGGCATCGGCGAGCAGGTTGCCGGCCGACTCGCAGTTGGCTAACGACCCGATGGGCAGGAGAGAGCCCAGTGCGGTGTCCAGTCGCCCCGGCCGATCGATCCCGCGAGCGGCGAAAATGCGCGCCAACGGGGCCGGGACCCCGCTTTCGACTAGGGCGCGAAACGCCTGCTCCGGTACCGGGCGCGCAACGATGCGTGGCTTGCTCACTCGATTCTTGCCTCCGTGATCCGGGAAAACGGAGGCAACCGCTTCCAGAACATCCAGAACGCCGAGCCGGTGACCTTGTGGCCGAGCATGCCCGGTGCCTGCGGAATGACCAGTTCCAGACAATCCAGGCGCCGGCCGCGCAAGTGTTGCAGCATCGGAGCGAGCCAGTCGCGATCGATCGCAACCAGATGGTCCGCGACCGAGGATGATTCGCCCGAGGCCCGCCTGACGATCAGCGCCGAGGCGTCGGTTTCGGTTTGCATCCGATCGAGGAGTTCTGCGGCGGTGCCGGCGATGATTGCTCCCGATGTGGCGCCCAGTGCCAACGTCAACGGATCGTCGCTGACGACCAGCCGATCGGGCGCCTTGGGCAGGGGATTGCTCCCGGCACCCCAGAGGTGGAGGCTGTTGATCTCCGGCTCGCCGCGGGCTTGCCTGGCAGCGTTGACGGGATGGGCGTGCAGCAGCATCTGCGCTTCGTTGAGAAAGCCGTTCCAGTGTCCAGCATCGGGTCCGCTTGCGAGGATCCGGCCGGCGTCACTCGATATACCCGGAAGTGGGCCCGAATCTATGCGAGCTGGAAGCGAGCTGTTGATCAGCCAGCGATCCCGGTCGAAAGCGAACAGTCGTTGGCCGCGCGGCGAGAAGTGGCGGTCGAGGGCGTCGACCAATTCACCGCCTTCGGCCTTGCTCAGCGACAAAGCCGAAGCGGGAATAACGGTCAGCCGCCGCGAATCCAGTCTTATGTGTACTGGATCGGCACACAGCCAGACAGGATGGACCGAAGCAAGGCGGGCGGTGCGGGCGAGCAGGGGGGCGACCGGCCAGTCTGGATCGGGCGCGAGCCCATAACGTGAGCATAGCCAGGCGACCGGGTCGAGCTCGGAGTGCTGTGTGGTACGCCCGCGCCGAAGGAAAAAGTCGAAAGCCGGGAGCCGCGGCCGGGGACCGGTTCCAGTCTGCGCCGGCGAGTCGTAAACCAGCAGAGTGACGATGCGCACGAGCAGCACCTCGCGGATTTGTCGCAGTTTACCGTTTAGTCAGAAGGCTGCGGTTATGGCAGACTGCGCGGCGACCATGAGATTCTTCCTTCGCGGCGCGCGCTGATGCAGAGCCGATACGAGCTGTTCGTCGGCCTGCGCTACGCGTGGGCAAAACGCAGCAATCACTTCATATCGTTCATTTCGGTCACCTCCATGCTCGGCATCGGGCTCGGCGTGGCGGCATTGGTCGTGGTGCTGTCGGTCATGAACGGGTTCCAGAAAGAGCTGCGCTCCCGAATTCTCGGAGTTGCTTCCCACGTGCAGATCGTAGGCCTGGGCACCCCGCTCCGGAACTGGTCCTCGGTGGCAGACCAGGCTTTGCGTAATCCCAGCGTGGCAGCTGCGGCACCGTATGTCATGGCGCAAGGCCTACTTTCATTTCGGCATTCGGTGCAGGGCACAATGGTGCGGGGAATCGTGCCCGAAAGCGAGGACAGGGTGGCGGATGTCGGTTCGCACATGCGCGCCGGCCGGATGCAGGATTTGCGCCCCGGTGAATTCGGCATAGTGCTTGGCAACGAGCTGGCAGTCTCGCTTGGGGCGAAGATTGGCGATCGCGTGGTTGTGATCGCGCCCCAGGGGCAGGTCACGGCGGCGGGAATCCTGCCACGCCTGCGCCAGTTCAGGGTGGTCGGAGTGTTCGAGGTCGGCATGTATGAATATGATGCCGGGCTTGCATTCATCCATCTGCAGGACGCCCAGAAGCTCTACCGACTGGGTGAGTCCGTCAGCGGAATAAGGCTCCGGCTGGCAGAGTTGTTCGACGCGCCAAGCGTGGCGCGACAGCTTGCCCGCGCGATCGACGACGAAGTCTACGTGACCGACTGGACACGCAGCCATGCCAACTTCTTTCGCGCTGTGCAAATCGAGAAGCGGGTGATGTTCATCATTCTTCTGCTGATTGTCGCCGTCGCGGCCTTCAACATCGTGTCTACGCTAGTCATGGCCGTCACCGACAAGCGCGCCGACATCGCCATCCTTCGCACGCTGGGTTCAGCGCCGGCCGATATCATGAAGATCTTCATGATCCAGGGGGCGCTTATCGGCGTGATTGGCACTCTGGTCGGGGTGCTATTGGGGGTTGCAGTCGCGATCAACGTCGACGTTATCGTGCCGGCGATCGAGCAGGCTTTCGGCATCCAGTTTCTTGCCAAGGACGTTTATTACATCAGCGACCTGCCTTCCGACCTTCAGTGGTCGGACGTGGTCACCATCGCGCTCACCGCTTTTGCCCTGAGCCTTGCGGCCACTGTTTATCCCAGCCTGCGGGCTGCGGCAATGAACCCGGCGGAGGCGCTCAGGTATGAATGAAGGTGCAACGCGAGACCTGAAGGAGCCGGTCGTGAGCTGCCATGCGCTACGGAAAACGTATCAGCAGGGAGACTATTCGGTTCCAGTGCTGCTTGGGGTCGAGCTGACCGTGAATCGGGGCGAAACCGTGTCCATTGTCGGCGTGTCCGGCTCTGGCAAGAGCACCTTGTTACACTTGCTTGGAGGTCTGGATTCGCCTACGGGAGGCAGCATCCGCTTGCTCGGCGAGGATCTCCTGAGGCTGTCCGAAAGACGCCGCGGAGAGCTTCGCAATCGCGCGCTTGGCTTCGTCTACCAGTTCCATCACTTGTTGCCGGAGTTCTCTGCGCTTGAGAACGTGGCAATGCCGTTGCTCATCCGCCGCGAACCGGTAGAGTCGGCAAGGCACAAAGCGCTGGCGATCCTGGAGCGGGTGGGGCTCGCCAATCGGACGCGCCATACGCCCGGCGAGCTTTCCGGCGGCGAACGGCAACGCGCGGCACTGGCGCGGGCGCTGGTTACTTCGCCGTCCTGCCTGCTCGCTGATGAACCGACCGGAAACCTGGACCGTCGTACCGCCGAGGGTGTTCTGGATCAGATGATGGAGTTGAACCGCGAACTGGCGACCAGCCTGGTGGTGGTGACCCACGACATGGAGATAGCCCGGCGGATGCAGCGGGTGATGCGGCTGGAAGACGGAGTGCTCCGTGAGGCCTGAGAGGGCGGGCGGGAGTCGCTGGCTGCAGCGGCTGGGGGCCGGCGCGACGCCTCGAGTCTGTCTTCTCGGAGGCTAGTATTCCACCGGTATCGGATCGAGACTGCGCCAAAGATACCACGTGGCCACAGTGCGCCATGGCTGCCAGTCGTGTCCGATCTGGCGGATCTTGAGCTTCGATAGCGGTCGTCCGCCGTTGTAATGCAGGCTCATTGCGCGCTGCAGGCCGATATCTTCGATCGGCAGTACGTCTGGCCGCCTCATGAAGAAGATCAAGAACATTTCTGCAGTCCAACGACCAACGCCCTTGACTTTGGTCAATTCCTCGATGAGTTGCTCGTCGTCCCGCTCGTTCCAGGCGGCGGTGTCCAGCGATCCGTCGAGAAAATGCTGGGCCAGGTCTATGAGATAGCCGGACTTCTTGCTCGACAAACCACAGGCGCGCAGCCGGGCCGGGTCGATCCTGGCGATTGCAGCCGGGCCGAGGGAACTCGTCGACTCGAGCAGCCTGCGCCAGACGCTTTCCGCCGCGGGCACGGAGATCTGCTGGCCTACGATCGAGCGGGCCAGAGTGATGAAGGCATCGCCGCGACTTTGCAGCCGAGGTCCGTCGTAGTTTCTGATGAGGGCGCGAAGCACAGCGTCGCGCCGTGAGAGTTCTCCTGCCGCCTGAGACCAATAGGATGGCGTCATCGTTCAGTTGCGAGTGGTCTTGCTCACCCTTATGAGACCTGGCTGGAGCCGAAGTCGGCAGCGGAGTATACACGCGAGGATCGGGTACAAGTCACGCTGCCTTTCAATGCTTGACTGCGTCCGGACGGGCGCGCTGTCGTTTGCGCCAGCTCCACCAGACGTGAACGCGCCATGCGGTCATGACCGACACGTAACCGACGACCGCCAGAGTCGTGGCCAGCAGGAACAAGCCGAAGATGAACGGCTTGCCCATTTCGCTCATCCACGACAGTAGTGCGGGAATCCATTGGGCGATCGGCAGAGCGAGCACGTCGATCTGGCTGGTCGCCGGAACCAGGGAACTGTTGCCGCCAAGAACGAAACTGCCCAGCCGGTAGGCGCAGATATAAAGCGGAACAATAGTGAACGGGTTGGTGTAGAAAGTGGTTGCCGCCGCCACCGGAAGGTTTACGCGCAGCAAGACGGCCAACAACGCGCCAGAGAGGATCTGAAACGGCCCGGGAACCAGCCCGGCGAAAAGCCCCACCGCCACGCCTCCGGCTACCGAGCGGCGGTTCAGATGCCACAGGTTATGTTGCTGCAAAGCCTTGCCGAAGATGCGTAGCCAGCGGTTCTCGCGGATGCTTTCGTGGCTGGGCAGGTACTTGCGAAAGAGTTTTCTGGGCATCGGACCGATGGATTGTACAGAAACCGGATGACCACGCTTGCCTACGCAACGGCGTTCGTTCTGGGCTGCTGGTGGCTGCAGCAGCAACCGGTCCTGCCTTCTTCAGCCGGCGCTGTCGCCATCATCCCGCTGGCCCTGCTGGCGTTGATGTGTCGACGACTGGGGACTCGCCGTTGCGCCTGGCTGTGCATTGCAGGGGCGTTCGCGGTGGCGGGATTTCACTGGGCCGCCGCACAGGCCTACTGGAGACTGGGTTCCGGGTTACCCCCTCAGTGGGACGGTCGGGACCTCGTGGTTGAAGGAGTAATCGCCGAGATGCCTCAGCCGAAGGCCCGAGGAATCAATGTGCGTTTCGACATTGAGCGCGTATTGAGCACCGAGGTCGGCATTCCCTCGCGAGTGATCCTCAACTGGTATGAAGACCGCCACCAGCCTGGATTGGCAATTGGCGGGCTGAGTGCAGGACAACGCTGGCGCCTGACTGTGCGTCTTCGCCGTCCTCACGGAAGCTATAACCCTCACGGATTCGACCTTGAGCGCTGGCTCCTGGAGCGCAATGTGCGCGCCACCGGTTACGTTCGCTCGAATACACCGCGTGCGCTGCTCAGGGACTTCGTGCCCGGACCCCGCTATTTCGTCGAGCGAATCCGCGAGAATGTCAGGACGCGGCTCCTGGCGGCGCTCGAGGGACGGCCTTACTCCGGTGTGGTCGTGGCGCTGGCCGTTGGCGACCAGCGGGCGATCCCCCCCGAGCAGTGGGCGCTTTTCACCCGGACCGGGGTCAATCACCTGATGAGCATCTCGGGGTTGCACATCACGATGGTCGCGGGGCTGGCGTTCGGCCTTGTCGCCACAGCGTGGCGGCGGTTCCGTTCCGTCAGCGGTCGCCGGCCGGCGGTATCGGTGGCGACAGCTGCGGGACTGGCCGCAGCGATCGGCTATGCAGTCCTGGCCGGATTTGCGGTCCCGGCGCAGCGTACGATATTCATGCTCGCAGTAGTGGCTGTTGCGTTGTGGAGCCGCTGGCGCTGGACGATCGGGTCGATACTTGGCCTTGCCCTGGGCCTAGTCGCTGTTCTCGATCCGATGTCGGTTACTTCCCCGGGGTTCTGGCTGTCATTCAGCGCGGTAGCAGCGATCGCGCTGGGGAGCACGGGCAGAATCGGACAGGCCGGTTGGATCGGAGCATGGATACGGTCGCAGTGGGCGGTGACCGTGGCGCTGGTGCCGTTGCTCCTGGCGATGTTCCAGCAAGTCTCGATCGTCTCGCCGCTTGCCAATGCTGTCGCGATTCCCCTGGTCAGTCTGCTAGTCGCCCCCCTCGCTCTGCTGGCGATCGTGATTCCGGTGGACGCTCTTGCACATCTGGCGCATGCGGTGATGGCGATATGCATCTGGTTTCTGCAATTGCTCGCCTTGGCCCCGGTAGCCGCGTGGCAACAGCACGCTCCTTCGGCCTGGGCGGTCGCGGTGGCCCTGTGCGGTGCAGGTTGGCTATTGCTGCCCCGCGGCTTTCCATCCAAGTGGCTTGGGTGGGTGGCGATGCTGCCGTTGTTCTTGATTCCCCCGGCCGTACCGGCCAACGGTGAGGTCTGGGTAACCGTGCTGGACGTCGGTCAAGGCCTCGCCGCTGTCGCCCGTACCCGCAACCACACACTGCTGTTCGATGCCGGTCCCGATTACCAGGGCGCCGGAGACACCGGAGAGCGGATCGTGATTCCGTTCCTTCGTGGCGAAGGCGTGAACCACCTGGACGCCCTGGTGATCAGTCACGATGACCTCGATCACTCTGGCGGGGCGTTGTCGGTGCTCTCAGCAATGCCAGTGACCCGTACGTTGTCCTCCTTGGCGCAATCGCACCCGGTCAGCGCTTCATCGATCGACGCACATCGCTGCGTGGCCGGACAGCACTGGGTGTGGGACGCGGTGGATTTCGAGATGCTCCATCCAGGTGCGCAGAGCTATAATGATTCGCGAGTGAAGGACAACGATCGCAGCTGCGTGCTGCGGATCGCGACGCGCGGTAGCTCGGCTCTGGTCAGCGCCGACATCGAGAAATCCTCCGAAAGAGTGCTGCTCGCGGGGGCGCCCGCAAAGCTTCGTGCCGACATCCTCGTAGCGCCCCATCACGGCAGTCGGACTTCCTCGACGAGTGAATTTGTCGCCGCGACCGCGCCACGCATCGTTGTGTTCCCGGTCGGCCATCGAAACCGCTTCGGGCATCCGCATCCGACCGTGGCGGCGCGCTATCGCGCTGCCGGAGCCACTCTGTTGCGTACCGACGTTTCTGGCGCGCTGACCTTTCGCCTCGGGTCGGGCGATCTCGAGGTCCAGGAGTGGCGTTCGGCGCGACCGCGCTACTGGCACGATTCGAACTTGTAGGAGTATGGTAAAGCTCAAGGACCTGCAGCGCGATTTCCAGCCGGATACCTGGCTACAGGCGCTGACCGAACGCCTGCGCCCCGCCGAACGCACGCTGGTGGTCCGGGCGCACGAGCATGCGATCGCAGTCTATGACAGCCGCCTTCATCCAGCAGGCGAGTCCTGGCTCGACCATGCTCGCGGCACGGCCGGCGTGCTTGGGCTCTTGCGCATGGACGGCGAAGCACTGGCCGCCGCGCTCCTGCTGGGAGTGGATACCACCAGCCGTGAGGCGCGGGCAGGGATCGAGCGCGAGTTCGGGGGCGCGGTGGCGGCGCTGATCCACGGGGTCGCCGGCATGGCGCCGATCCAGGCATTGCGGGGCCGGGCCGACGCGGTTGCCCGGGCTTCCGACAAGGCGCATCAACTCGAGGCCCTGCGCAAGATGCTGCTGGCGATGGTGCAGGACGTGCGTGTGGTGCTCGTAAAACTCGCCGACCAGGTTCAACTCTTGCGCCAGCTTGCCAGCCAGGCCTTTTCCAGCGCCGGACTCGAGGCTGCGCAGGATACTTTCGAACTGCTTGCGCCACTGGCTAACCGGATTGGCGTCTGGCAGCTTAAGTGGGAACTGGAGGACCTGGCCTTTCGCTGCCGGGAGCCGGAGATCTACAAGAGCATTGCCGGCAGCCTCGACCAGAAGCGAGTCGACCGGGAGGCCTACATTGCAGGATTGACCGAGCGGCTGCGCTCCGAGCTTGCACTGGGCGGCATCAGCGCGGAGGTCGCCGGAAGGCCGAAACACATTTACAGCATCTGGCGCAAGATGCAGCGCAAAGGCGTTGCGTTCGACCACCTGTCGGACGTGCGTGCGGTGCGCGTCCTGGTCGAAGACGTCAAGGACTGCTACGCGGTTCTCGGGATCGTGCACAGCCTCTGGACGCCGATCCTGCGGGAGTTTGACGACTACATCGCCAGGCCGAAGGCCAACGGTTATCGCTCGTTGCATACCGCGGTGGTCTGTCCGGACGGCAGGGAGCTCGAGGTTCAGATCCGCACGCACGAAATGCACCAGCACGCAGAGCTCGGTGTGGCTGCCCACTGGCGCTACAAGGAGGCAGCGATGAACGATGCGGACTTCGATCGCACCGTGTCATGGCTGCGAAGGATCCTCGATTGGCGCGCCGAGATGGCTGTCGCCGGCGTTCTCGCGGAATCCTTCAGAACCGAGCTGTTCGATGACTCGGTTTACGTACTCACGCCGCAGGGTCGAGTAATCGATCTGCCGCGCGGCGCCACCCCGGTCGATTTCGCCTATCACGTGCATTCGGAACTCGGGCATCGCTGCCGGGGCGCGAAAGTCAACGGCCAGATGGTGCCTCTCGATTATTCGCTGTCCAATGGACAGGTGATCGAAATCGTGGCCGCCCGCGAGGGCGGGCCTTCTCGCGACTGGCTGAACGCGTCACTGGGTTTCATCCGCAGCAGCCGGGCTCGCACCAAGGTGCGGCAATGGTTCAACAGCCAGGCGCACGAGCACGCGATGGCAGCGGGGCGGGCGGCATTGGAGAAGGAACTGGCGCGGCTGGGCCGTGGCCATATGAGTTTCGATGACCTGGCCGCTGCCTTGCACTTTGCCGGAGTCGAGGATCTGTTTGCTGCGCAGACCCGTGGCGAGATCAGCATGCGCGCACTGCAAAGTGCCGTCAGGGGTGAGGCCGGGGGGATCAGGCCGCCCGTGGCGCACTCGACTCGCAAAGTCACGCGCGGCGCGACGGCTGGCATTCTCATCGTCGGGGTCGACCGGTTGCTAACGCAGCTCGCGCGCTGCTGCAAACCTGTACCCCCCGACCCGGTCGTGGGCTTCGTGACCCGTGGGCGCGGTGTCACGGTTCACCGGCGCGACTGCACCAACGTGTCGCGGTTGGCTGCAGAGCGACTGATAGGAGCACAATGGGGCCGGCTGGAAGCGACTTCCCGCTTTGCGGTGGATGTCGAGATTCTTGCCGGCAGTCAGCCGGAACCAATGCGCGACGTGCTCGAACTGCTATCGCGGGAGAAAGTGAAGGTGCTGTCGAGCGGCTCGAGCGTCAGGGACCTATCTGCACGGATCGTGTTCACGTTGGAAGTGGAAGGCGTGGTCCAGTTGGAACACCTCCTTGCTCTCATCCGCGAGCTGCCCGGGGTCGCCGGGGCAAGGCGGCGATAGTGGAGATGGCACGCCTTTTCGGCTAGAATCCGCCGCTCGACAGGCGCGTAGCTCAGCTGGTTAGAGCATCACCTTGACATGGTGGGGGTCGTTGGTTCGAGTCCAATCGCGCCTACCAGGATTCCAGGATCGAGAACGAGCATGGGTCTTGCCCGAACTTGTACGGCAATCAGCCGATAGGGTTGTTGAGCCCGTTTTCTCCCGGCATCCTGAGCAGACCTGACCAAGGCAAGGCATCGTGGGGAAAAGTGCGGTCCGACCGCACTTTTTTTTTGATTTCATGGTGAACGTTCGTCTTCCCGACGGCTCGACAAAGACATTCGACCAACCGGTCACGGTCGCGGACATCGCTGCGTCCATCGGGCCCGGACTTGCACGCGCTGCGCTCGCTGGGCGGGTAAACGCAGACCTTGTCGACACGACTTTCGTCGTGGATAGAGACGCCGATGTCGCGATCGTCACCGCGCAGGACAAGGATGGACTGGAGATACTTCGGCATTCGACCGCGCACCTGCTCGCCCATGCGGTAAAGGAGCTTTTTCCTGATGCCCAGGTCACCATCGGTCCGGTCGTCGAGGATGGGTTCTATTACGACTTTGCCTACAAGCGCCCGTTTTCTCCGGAGGATCTTGCGCTCATTGAAAGGAAGATGACCGAGATCGCCAAGCACGACTACAAGGTCGAGCGCAGGGTGATGCGGCGCGAGGACGCGGTCCGATTCTTCAGGGAACAAGGTGAGCACTACAAGGCCCAGATCATCGAGGCTATTCCGGAAGGAGATACGATTTCTCTTTACGGCCAGGGCGGGTTCGTCGATCTGTGCCGCGGCCCGCACGTGCCTTCCACCGGCAAGCTCAGAATCTTCAAGCTGCTCAAGGTGGCGGGTGCGTATTGGCGCGGCGATTCGAAGAACGAGATGCTGCAACGGATCTACGGCACGGCGTGGCCAAGGAAGGAAGATCTCGACGCGTATCTGTTCAGGCTCGAGGAAGCGGAGAAGCGGGACCACCGCAAGCTCGGGCGGCAGCTCGACCTTTTTCACACCCAGGACGAAGCTCCGGGAATGGTGTTCTGGCATCCCAAGGGGTGGACCCTGTGGCAACAGGTCGAGCAGTACATGCGCGCGGTCTACCGCGACAACGGCTACCACGAAGTGCGCTGTCCGCAGATCCTCGATGTCGGCCTGTGGCAGCGCTCGGGCCACTGGGACAACTTTCGCGAGAACATGTTCTTTACCGCGTCGGAGAACCGTGACTACGCTGTCAAGCCCATGAACTGCCCGGGCCATGTCCAGATCTACAACAGCAGCTTGCACAGCTACCGCGAGCTGCCGCTGCGCTACGGTGAATTCGGCACCTGCCACCGCAATGAACCCTCCGGCGCCTTGCATGGCATCATGCGCGTGCGCGCCTTCACCCAGGATGACGGCCACATTTTCTGCATGGAGGAGCAGATTGAACAGGAAGTGGTCGCATTCCACCGTCTGGCTCTCAAGGTCTACGCCGATTTCGGTTTCACCGATGTGACCATCAAACTGGCGCTGCGCCCTGAGAAACGGCTCGGCGCGGACGAGGTCTGGGATCAGGCCGAGAAAGCGTTACGCGGCGCGCTCGCCCAATGCGCAACCAAGTGGGAGGAATTGCCGGGGGAAGGTGCGTTCTACGGTCCCAAAGTCGAGTACCACCTCAAGGACAGCATCGGCCGCGCCTGGCAGTGCGGCACCATCCAAGTGGATTTCATGATGCCGGGCCGTCTCGATGCGCAGTACGTGGCCGAGGACAACACCCGCAAAGTGCCGGTGATGCTGCATCGGGCCATCGTCGGCTCCATGGAGCGCTTCATTGGCATCCTGATCGAGCACTACGCCGGGGCGCTGCCGTTGTGGCTATCGCCCCAGCAGGCGGTGGTACTGAACATCTCGGAGCACCAGGCGGGCTACGCCCGGGACGTCGCGCAGTCGCTGGCGGCTGCCGGCTTCAGGGCTTCGGCCGACTTGAGGAACGAGAAAATAACCTATAAGATCCGAGAACATAGTTTGCAGAAGCTGCCGTACCAAGTCATCGTCGGTGACAAGGAGATAGCAGCAAATTCGGTCGCCGTGCGTACCCGGGGGGGTGGCGATCTCGGTCAGATGCCGCTGGAAGATTTCCTGATGCGGCTCAGATCCGAGCTCCCGGGCGGTGCGGCGTAATTTTTTTGTTCAAGGAGAACCGCCTATAGCTCAGGACAGGGACGTTCGGATCAACACGGAGATCACCGCACCGGAGGTGCGCCTGATCGGCAAAGACGGCGAGCAGTTGGGCGTAGTTACAGTCGACAGGGCTTTAGCGTTGGCCGAGGAGGGGGAAGTCGATCTGGTGGAAATCGCGCCGACTGCCAAACCGCCGGTCTGTCGTCTGATGGACTATGGCAAGTACAAGTACAACGAGGCCAAGAAGCGACACGAAGCCAAACTCAAACAGAAGCAGATCCAGGTCAAGGAGATCAAGTTCCGACCGGGGACCGACGAGGGCGACTATCAGATCAAAGTGCGCAACCTCATCCGCTTCCTCGGTGAGGGAGACAAGGCAAAGGTGACACTGCGTTTCCGGGGCCGCGAAATGGCACACCAGGAGTTCGGAATCCGCTTGCTCGAAAGAGTCAAGGCCGATTTGGAGCCCTACGGGCAGATCGAGCAGTTTCCCAAGCTGGAAGGCAGGCAGATGATCATGGTGCTCTCCCCCAAGAAGCACAAGTAGGGTCGCCAGTGAATCAGGTGGTCGAGTATCGACCCCGCGGACCGTCGATCAGGGCGGTGTGGTCCGTCAGGCGCAGCAAGCCACCGCCCTGAACAAGTGATGCCCGGGTTCCGAAGCGCCCCAAGGGCCACCCGGCGTCAGGCTAGAACAGGAGAATTGCAGCAATGCCCAAGCTCAAGACCAAGAGCGGCGCAGCCAAGCGCTTCAAGATTACCGGCAGCGGCCGGATCAAGCGCACGCAGGCCAATCTGCGCCACATCCTCACCAAGAAGCCGACAAAGCGAAAACGCCATCTTCGCGGCACGACCGAGGTTTTCTCGGGCGATCACCGGGCGGTGCGCAGAATGCTGCCTTACGCCTAGGGGGCTTGCGCCATGCCAAGAGTCAAACGCGGTGTAACTACACGCGCACGTCACAAACGGATCCTGCAGAAAGCCAAGGGGTTTCGCGGCCGTCGCAGCCGGACGATAAAGGTAGCCAAGCAGGCGGTAATGAAGGCGGGGCAGTACGCCTATCGCGATCGGCGGGCGAAGAAGCGCGAATTCCGCGCGCTGTGGGTGGTGCGAATCAATGCTGCTGCCCGCGAATTCGGCTTGACATATAGCAGGTTAATCAGCGGAATGAAGAGGGCCGCGATAGACGTGGACCGCAAGGTGCTCGCGGATCTGGCGGTTTTCGACAAGGCCGCGTTCGAGAAGATCGCGGCTCAGGCGAAAGCGAGCCTCGGCGCCTAGGCCGTCAGATGCGCAGCGAAGGAGGCTCTCGGGCCTCCTTTTTTGTTTCGCCCGCTCGTCCGGACAGGAAATGAAAGAACTAGACGATATTGTCACAGAGGCGCATGCAACGTTCGAGGCCATCGGCGATTCGGCCCGGCTCGAACAGGCAAAGGCACGCTTTGTTGGCAAGGCCGGCGTGCTCACCGAACTGGCCAAGGCGGTCGGCAAGCTGCCTGCGGCCGAGCGGCCGCAGGCAGGCGCGCGCATCAACCAGGCCAGGGAGGCGGTGGAAAAGCTGCTGGAAGCCCGGCGCGAAGTGATCCAGGCGGACCTGCTCAACCGCCAACTCGAGCAGGAGGCGCTCGACGTCACGTTGCCGGGCCGCGGCAGAGGTCGCGGCGGGATCCATCCTGTTGTCCGCACATGGCAGCGAATCGAGGACATTTTCGCTTCGATCGGTTTCGACGTGGCCGACGGCCCGGAAATCGAGAGCGACTGGTACAACTTCACCGCGCTCAATCAGCCGGAGAATCATCCGGCGCGTTCGATGCACGACACCTTCTATGTCGAGGGCAGCGACGGGCAGGGCCAGCCCCTGCTGCTGCGCACTCACACCAGTCCGATGCAGGTGCGGTACGCCCGCATGCATCCTCCGCCGATCAAGGTGATCGCGCCAGGACGCACTTACCGGGTCGATTCTGATGCCACGCACTCGCCGATGTTCCACCAAGTCGAAGGCCTGTGGATAGACGAGGACATCAGTTTTGCCGACCTGAAGGGTGTATACACGGATTTCCTGCACCGCTTTTTCGAGACTGGTGAGCTGCAGGTACGGTTCCGGCCGTCATTCTTTCCGTTCACCGAGCCTTCCGCAGAGATCGATATGCGATTCTCCGCTGGTCCGCTCGAGGGACGCTGGCTGGAGATCTCGGGAGCAGGCCAGGTGCACCCGAATGTGGTGCGCAACTTCGGACTCGATCCCGAACGCCATATCGGTTTCGCCTTCGGTTCGGGACTCGAGCGCCTGACGATGCTGCGTTACGGCATCGACGACCTGCGCCTGTTTTTTGACGGCGATCTGAGGTTCTTGAAGCAGTTCAACTGAGCGATGCAATTCCCGGAAAGCTGGCTGCGAAGCATGGTGAATCCGTCTCTGTCGACGGAGAAACTGGCGCATGCGCTCACCATGTCGGGACTGGAGGTCGAATCCAGCGGACCGGTGGCACCGGCGTTCAGCCGCGTCGTTACCGGGAAGGTAATCGAGGTGAGCGAACATCCCGGCGCCGACAAGCTGACTGTGTGCAGGGTCGACGCCGGCGACGAGGTAGTCACGGTCGTCTGCGGCGCGCCCAATGTTCGCGCCGGAATGAAAGCGCCGCTCGCCCGAATCGGAGCGGTACTGCCGCGAGGGCAGAGTGGGACACTTGAGATCAAGTCCGTGAACATGCGCGGAGTGGAAAGCTCTGGAATGCTGTGCTCCGCGCGGGAGCTGGGGCTCTCCGACGATCATTCTGGACTGCTCGAACTGCCCCCGGATGCGCCGATCGGAAGCGACGTACGTGAGGCGCTGACGCTTGACGACCGAATATTCGCCATCAAGCTGACCCCCAATCGCGCCGACTGCATGTCGGTGCTTGGAGTGGCCCGTGAGGTGGCTGCACTGACGCGCAGTCCTCTGATGCCCCCGCCGATAGCAAGCGTGCCGGCAACCAGCGACGCAAGGTACCCGGTCAGGATCGGCGACGCCTCTGGCTGCGGCCGATTTACAGCGCGAGTCATCGGCAACGTCAATCCGCTTGCCCAGACACCGGAGTGGATAAAGCAGCGGCTGGAACGTTCTGGCCAGCGCAGCATTTCGGCGCTGGTCGACGTTACCAACTACGTGATGCTTGAGCTCGGGAGGCCATTGCATGTCTACGACGCTGACAAGCTTCACGGTCCGATCGTTGTTCGCTTCGGTCGCGGCAGTGAGCGCGTGCTGCTGCTGAATGAGCACGAAGTCGAAGTCGATGCGTCGGTGCTGTGCATCACCGACGACTCAGGCGTGATCGGCCTGGCCGGAATCATGGGTGGGGAATCGACCAAGGCCGGTCTGGAGACGCGCAATGTGCTCCTGGAGGCCGCATTCTTCTTCCCTGAAGCGATAGCAGGGCGGGCGAGACGCTGGAACTTCAGTAGTGATGCCTCTCACCGCTTCGAGCGCGGAGTCGACTTCGACAACAACATCGCTGGAATCGAGCGAGCCACCCAGCTCATCGTCGAGATCTGCGGAGGCGACCCCGGGCCGACCGTGGACAACATCGCGGCCCTGCCGCAGCGCAAGCCGGTGCGGATGCGGATCGATCGCGCCCGCAAGGTCATCGGTTTGCCGGTGTCCGGCGAGGATGTTTCGGACATCTTTACCCGGCTTTCGCTGTCTTTCGAGAGGCAGGGGGAGACGTTCCTGGTTGTGCCGCCGTCGTACCGGTTCGACCTGCAGATCGAGGAGGACCTCATAGAGGAGGTAGCGCGGGTCTTCGGGTTCGAGCGCATCCCCGCTCACCCGCCGCGCGCTCCTGCGGTCATGAGGAGCCGCCCCGAATCGCAGATGTCGTTGCACGCGCTGCGCATGCGCCTGGCCGGCAGCGATTACCACGAGGTCATCAACTTCAGCTTCGTGGAGCCACGATGGGAGAGCGACTTTTCAGGCGAGCAGAACCCGGTCAGGCTGCTCAACCCGATCGCCAGTCAGCTTGCGGTAATGCGCAGCAGCCTGATCGGCTCGCTGGTGGCCAACATTCGCTACAACTTGGCGCGAAAATTGCCACGCGTCCGGGTGTTCGAGGCGGGGAGGGTCTTTCTGCGCGATCCTGGCGTGCGCGACGGGCCGCTTACGGTCGCAGGGCTGAGGCAGCCAATGCGAATTGCTGCTGCGGCCTGCGGCCCTGCCTTGGAGGCCCAGTGGGGCGAGCGAGATCGTCCGGTGGACTTCTTCGACGTAAAGGGCGATTTGGAAGCGTTTCTGGCCCCCAAACGGGCCCGGTTTGAGGCCGGAAGGCACCCAGCGTTTCACCCAGGGCGCTGTGCCCGGGTCGTCTTGAATCGAGAGCCTGCTGGCTGGATTGGCGAGATACACCCGCGCTGGGTACTCAAGTACGAGCTTCCGGGGCCGGTAATACTCTTCGAGCTGGATGTCGAGGTGATACAAGGGACGGCGTTGCCCAGCTACCAGGAGGTTTCGAAGTTTCCCCCGGTCCGGCGCGATATCGCCGTGGAGGTCGACGAGCGCCACCCGCTGCAGGCGCTATTGGACTCGATGCAGGCTCGCAAGGCGCCCATCGTCGACAGCATCACGGCGTTCGACATGTACCGGGGAAAGGGCGTCGGGCCCGGGAAAAAAAGTCTTGCTTTCCGTGTGTTATTGCAAGATACTCAAAAAACTCTCACCGATGCAGAGGTGGACGCCGCGGTTGCGGGTCTACGCGCAGTCTTGGAACAAGAATACGGCGCCAAGCTGAGGCAATAAGGGGAAACCATGACGCTCACCAAAGCAGACCTGGCCGACCTGTTGTTCGAGAAGGTCGGGCTGAACAAGCGCGAGGCCAAGGACATGGTCGAGTCCTTCTTCGAGGAAGTACGGCAGGCATTGGAGCGCGGTGAAGGCGTAAAGCTTTCTGGTTTCGGAAATTTCCAGCTGAGGGACAAGCCGCAGCGCCCCGGCCGCAATCCCAAGACCGGCGAAGAGATTCCTATCACGGCGCGCCGGGTCGTCACGTTCCACGCCAGCCAGAAGCTCAAGGCGATGGTCGAAAAGAGCTACCATGGAGAGCAGCACCAGCAGCCACAGCAGCCACAGCAGCAGCCGTAAGACGCAGCTGCCTCCAATCCCCGCGAAGCGCTACTTCACCATCGGCGAAGTCAGCGAGTTGTGCGGCGTGAAGCCGCACGTTCTGCGCTATTGGGAGCAGGAGTTCACCCAGCTCAAGCCGGTGAAACGACGGGGCAACCGCCGCTATTACCAGCACCATGAAGTGCTGCTCATCCGCCGCATCCGCGAGCTGCTTTACGAGCAGGGCTTTACCATCAGCGGCGCCCGCGCGCGCCTGGACCAGGGTGCAGGCGGTGATCGACCTGCCAGCCCGGCGCTCTCCTCTGCGCTCCTGCGCAAGGAGATTCAGAACATCCTCGAGATCCTGCGCGACTGAGGGCGCACCGGGCGGCGGTCGCGCTGATATAATCGCCCGCAGTGACGGGGCGTAGCGCAGCCTGGTAGCGTACCTGCATGGGGTGCAGGTGGTCGCGAGTTCGAATCTCGCCGCCCCGACCAGTTCCCCGGCGCAAGAACTAGGAAGCCAAGACAGCACTTGATGCAGGGACGGTAGAGGCATTGTCCGATTGCGCCGTTCTATGCGGCCCTCCTGATCCTCGCACCGAGCATACCTTCCCTGGATGCGAATCCTGATCAGCAATGACGACGGATACTTCGCGCCGGGACTCGCCGTCCTGACGGAAGCGGTTTCCAGGCTCGCCCAAGTCGTGGTGGTCGCCCCGGAGCGCGATCGCAGCGGCGCGAGCAACTCGCTGACCCTGGACAGACCCCTTCAGGTCAAACGCTCACACACGGGTTACTACTATGTGAACGGCACACCCACCGACTGCGTGCATCTGGCCGTGACCGGTCTGCTCGACTACGTTCCGGACATGGTCATCTCGGGAATCAATCACGGCGCCAATATGGGCGACGACACGATCTACTCCGGGACCGTCGCGGCCGCGACCGAAGGATTCTTGCTCGGCATCCCGTCGCTGGCGGTATCGCTTGCCAGCAAGCAGGGCGGAAACTATCCAGCCGCCGCGCGCCTGACCTGCGAACTCATCAAGCGCTTTCAGAGCGATCCCATGGCATTTCCCGTACTGCTAAACGTCAACGTCCCCGATGTCTCGTTCGAGGCGATACGCGGAATTGAAGTCACCCGGCTCGGCAGGCGCCATAAGGCCGAGGGCGTGGTGAAGGCGAAGAACCCGAGAGGAGACGCGGTCTATTGGATCGGTGCGGCCGGTGACGCGCAGGACGCCGGCGATGGAACAGATTTCCACGCCGTCGCCGACAACCGCGTCTCGGTGACACCGCTGCAGATCGACCTCACTCAGTTCTCGAGCTTGGACAGTCTGCGCAGGTGGCTGGGGGTGCCGCAGGCCGCAGCCGCTGCCGGCAGATGAGCACACGGCTGTCCGGGATCGGGATGACCTCGCAGCGGACACGCCTGCGGATGGTGGAGCGGCTGCGGGCAGACGGGATTCGGGACGAAGTGGTTCTAGTGGCCATGAGCGAGATACCGCGACATATCTTTGTGGACGAGGCCCTGGCAAGCCGGGCCTACGACGATGTATCGCTGCCGATCGGCTTTGGACAGACTATTTCGCATCCCTACACCGTGGCGCGAATGTGCGAGCTGGCACGAGGCGGACGGACGGCCGGCCGGGTGCTCGAGATCGGCACTGGCTGTGGCTACCAGGCGGCAGTGCTTTCTCGACTGGCGCTGGAGGTGTTCTCGGTGGAAAGAATCGCGGGACTGATCTCCAGGGCGAGAGTCCGGCTGAGGGAGCTGAACTGCAGGAACATAAAGCTCAAGCACATGGACGGCCATCTTGGATTCAAGGAAGCCGCTCCCTTCGACACCATAGTGATCGCGGCGGCAGCCTCACATGTGCCCGAAGCCCTCGCCGAACAGCTGCGCGAAGGTGGTCGCATGGTTCTGCCGCTGGGAACCCGCGAACAGCGCCTGGTGCTGATCCAGCGAACCGCCTGCGGGGTCGAGCAGTCTACGCTGGACCAGGTGAAGTTCGTGCCATTGCTTGCTGGGGTAGCTACGTGACCGGACTGTGGGCTGCATTGGTGGCGTGCATCGCGCTGTTGGGTTGTGCATCGACCGGTGTCCCCGCGCCGATCGAGGACCGCTCACCTGCGAAGCCGGCTGTTGCTGAAGCACCCCCGCCGGTCAGCGCCGGATCGACGGTGCCTGCGGCAGGGGGATCGACCATACCTGCTTCAAAACCGGCAACTCCAACGACGGCCGCCGCGCCGCTGGCGGGCGCACCGACAAACGGGGCAGCGAGCAAGGCGAGTTCAACTTCTGTCGCTGCGCCTGGCAGTGCTCCGGCGAACGAGCCCGCGACTTCTGCTTCTCCCGGCAAGACACCGGCGGCGACAACTTCGCCGAGTCAGCCGGCCCAGCCGCGATCCCAGGAGGGGCCCGGCACTGTGCAACCTGCTGCGGTCGCTGCTCCGAGGAAGCCCTCCTCCGCTGTGGGCGAAGAGCCGGCCATCCGACCTTACCGGGAAGGCGATTGGCGCCCCGAGTTTTACATCGTCAAGAAGGGCGATACGCTCTACAGCATCGCCTTGGACCATGGCCAGGACTATCGTGACCTTGCATCGTGGAACGAGCTCGCCGACCCAGCGTACATCCAGGTCGATCAAAAGCTGCGGCTGTTTGCGCCCGGCACCTCCACGGAGGTGACTACACCGCAACCAGTCGCTCTGCCACCGGCGACCCTGCCCGCCCCAAGACCGGCCGAACCGGCTGCCGCACCGATCCCGACGCTTTCCGAGCCCAGGGCGAGGCGAGTGCCCTACTCGGACAAGGCGTTGGCCGAGTTGATGCGGTACGGCGCTGCCACATCGCAGCGCGCTGCGGCTGCCCCGGCGACACCAGCCGCGCCAGCGGCTAGTACGGCCAAGGCGGGAAGGCCTGCGGAGCCACCAAAGTCGGTCCAGGCGGGAATGAGCGTGCTTCCCGATGAACGTTTGGTGTGGGAGTGGCCGACTGCCGGGCGGGTGCTGTATGGCTTCGGCGAAGGGGCCAATTACAAGGGAGTTGGAATCGACGGAGTTGTGGGTCAGCCGGTCGTGGCGAGCGCACCCGGCAAGGTGGTATACAGCGGTAGTGGACTGCGCGGCTACGGCAAACTTATCATCATCAAGCACAATGCGACCTACTTGAGTGTGTATGCTCATAACAGCCAGTTGCTGGTGAGGGAAGGACAGACAGTCGCTCAGGGACAGAAGATTGCCCAGATGGGCGACAGCGACAGCGATCGGGTCGGGCTCCATTTCGAGATCAGACGGCTCGGCAAGCCCATCGATCCGCTGAAGCATTTGCCTGAAAAGGCGTCATGAACGAAGAAAACGTGCGGTCGCGGGAGGAGGAAAGCGAGTCGTTGGCGCCGCCTGAAGAGGGCGGCGCCGAGAGCTTCCCCAACGCCGACCTGCTGAGCGATGTCACGCAGCTGTACTTTAACGACATCGGTCAGAACGAGCTGCTCACCGCGAATGAAGAGCAGAGCTACGCACGGTTATCCAGGCAGGGCGACTTCCTCGCGCGGCAGAAGATGATCGAGCACAACCTGCGCTTGGTCGTGAACATCGCCAAGCACTACAGCGGGCGGGGACTGCAACTGCTCGATCTCATCGAGGAAGGCAATCTCGGGCTGATCCACGCGCTGGAGAAGTTCGATCCTGACCGCGGTTTCCGCTTCTCAACCTACGCCACGTGGTGGATCAGGCAGTCGATTGAGCGCGCGATCATGTACCAGTCTCGCACCATCCGTCTGCCGGTACACGTGATCAAAGAGCTGAACACCGTGCTGCGGGCGATGCGGCATCTGGAGACCCATTCGGAACGCGAGCCTTCAGTGGAGGACGTCGCCTACCTGCTCGGTATTGCGGTGGCGGACGTGCGCAAGCTGCTGGCGTTGAACGAGCGAATGACCTCGCTCGATGCACCGCTGGATATGGATCCGATGCTGTCGATCGGAGAGTCGATCGCCGACGAGAGTACCCCGACACCTGACGGCCGCCTAGAGAACGAGGAGATCGCGCGATACGTACGAGAATGGCTCTCCCAACTCTCGGAACGCCACCGCAGCGTGATCGAGCGGCGCTACGGGCTCGACGGGTCGGAGATCCAGACCTTGGAGCAGTTGGCGCGCAGTCTTTGCCTTACCCGGGAGAGAGTACGCCAGATTCAGCTTGAAGCACTGACTTCGCTCCGAAGGATTCTGAGAAGGGCCGGGATGTCGCGTGAAACGCTGCTCTAGGATGCGGGGAACGGAGTCGCGCCGATCGCATCAGTGATCAATGCGCGCCACCGCGGCGCGCAGCTGCGCCAATAGCGCAGGGTCACCGCGGCCATAGCGCATCTGGATGTATAAGCCGGCAATGTTGTCTATCCTGTCGCGAAGCGCAGGAACCGTCTGCGCCGAGCGCTGGGCGAAGTCTCGCGGCCCCTCGGAACGCCGGCGGTGCACGCCGCGCGCTGCCATCGAGGCGCAGAAGGCAAGCCAGCAACGCTGCACTTGATCGGCCTCTTTCGCCCGCAGCCGTCGGACCATGGCCAAGGCGAATACGAGCATCAGTGAGCCGGTTGCTGCCCACAGGGCGATGACCATGTCCCGCCAGCTGATATCCGGAAATCCGATCGCGGAGAGAAACCGCGTTTGGCGTTCAGGGGTGTAGCCGAGAACCCACTGGTTCCAACCGTTGCTCACCGCGTCCCAGGTGTGGCGTGCGCTGCGCAGCCAGTCAGCCCGTACCCGCCTGAACAGTGGCAGCGGGTCGCTTGCGGGCAATGCGTTTGCCAGGCCCTGCTGGATGCGCAGCGGAGAAACCGCGGCGGTGGGGTCGACCCGAACCCAGCCGGCGTCTGCGATCCAAACCTCGCTCCAGGCGTGGGCTTCGGACTGGCGAACCACGAGATAGCCGTCGACGGGATTAACCTCTCCACCCAGGTAGCCCGTGACTATCCGCGCGGGGACACCAGCCGCGCGCATCAGAACGGTAAAGCTCGAAGCATAGTGTTCGCAGAAGCCGCTGCGAGTCTCGAAAAGGAACTGATCGACCGGATCCCGGGGAAGCTCAGGCGGCGCCAATGTGTAAATAAACGGCTGGTCTCGGAACATCTGCAGAGCACGATCGACCAGCCGTCGAGGCGCCGATTCCTCCGTGCGCCAGGACTGCGCCATTGCCAGCGCCTGCGGTGCCGCGCCGGCCGGAAGCTGCAGCGCCCGCTGCAACTCGCTCGCCAGTGTCTCGGCTCCGATCCGGTATTGCAGGACTGACTCGGCTTCGTATCGTGTCCGCTCGCGCACCGGACGGAAGGACAGCACCTGGTACTCGCGAGTCAGCAGGCTGCGAGGCGGCAGCCGCGTCGGCAGATCGATGAGAAACAGCCAGCGTTCCTGATGCGGCTCCAGGGTCACGGCGTACCTGAGCGGTGCCGATAGCACCTCGAATTTCGGGGTCGACAGCGAAACCGGCTGCCCGGTTCGCCAAGTTCGGCCGTCGTAGTCCCACATCACCGGGCCGCGCCAGTACAGTTGCCGGGCATTGGCAGGAACGGTTTCGAATTGAACGCGGTACGCAATCTCGTCGGAGAGAGATAGGTCGGCGATCGTTCCAGGCGACATCGTGTCGGACAATCCGCTGCGCGCCGTGCTCTGTATCTGTGGCATTCCCCAGAGCGGTCCCTGGATACGAGGAAACAGCACAAAAAACACCAGCATTACAGGGATCGCCTGTGTCAGGAGGATTCCGGCAGTGCGGGCGGCGGTGAGTGGGTGCCAGGCTTTGGGCGCGTGCTGCAAGCCGACCATGGTTGCGGTGACTAGCCAGACTGCCCCGAGGGTATAGAGCGCTGTGAGGATCGTCTGGGTGTAGAAGAAGTTGGTGATGCTGAGGAAGTAGCACAGCACGATGACCACGTTGACGTCGCGTGCGCGGTGCATTTCGAGCACCTTGAGCGCTGCCATAACCAGCAGCAGTGTGACTCCGGAGTCGCGTCCGAAAACAGTACGGTAAGAATAGAACACACCCGCCACCCCGACTAGCGCCATGGTGAGCAGCAGCCAGCGACCGGGCAATGGTCTGCGGCTGCGACCGACATGGAATCTCAGCGCCAGGGCGAGAGCGCAGATAGCGACAGTCCAGATCGGCACCCGCACCGCGTGTGGTGCCATGACCGCTGTCAACGAGACGAGAATCGTGGCCAGGCTGCGCAGATCCAGCTCAGCGTTCCTCACTGGGAGGTCTCGTAGCCGTGATACAGGGCGAGGGTTTCCAGACATCTGCCGCGGTGACCCGCACCGGCGTTGAGGGCAATCTCGCTGCCGGGAACTCGCAAGCCATAGCGAAAGCCGCTCCCTTCCGCGTCCACCACCCAGCGCGCCAGGCGGGAGAGCCGGCCCTCGAGTCCGAGGCTTTCGGGGGTTTGCGCAAGATCCAGCCACATCTCGGCGCCGGCTGACCCGGCAAACATCTTGGTGACGAACACCTCGCTGCGGGCTGCTGCCTTCCAGGCGATGCGCCGCGTTGAGTCGCCAGGATAGTAGGTACGCAGCCCGGAAAAATCTTCCTCGCCTTTGCCAAGCGCGGCTCCTTCGCCGATTGCCCCTTGCTGTTCAGGCAACGGGACCACGCCCTGCTCCGGAGTTGGATAAACCAGACAGGCAAGATCGAGCTCGACGTTTGCCCAAGAGTAGAACAGGCCCAGCGGGTATGCCGTGTAGATTCGAAAACGACCCGGGCGCAGCAAGCCGCGACGGGCAGCAGGGAATCTGACGCGCACCTCTGTCTCCGTCCTTGGCTGGACATCGAAAAACAGCGGTTCCCGTTCGCCGAACCGGATCGCCAGACTTAGTCGCGCCACCCGACCCGGATTGGATACGAGCACGATGAAGCGGGCCCGGTCGCCGGCGAATACCGGCGCAGATTTTCCGGCCCGCAGCTGAACGTGGGCAAGGTTGCGCCAAGTGTGCAGCATCGAGACAACACCTGTCCCGGTCAGCAGAAAGGTCAGCCCGTATCCCAGGCTGAGGCTGTAATTGATCGAACCGATCAGCATCAGCACCATCGTCACGCCGAATAGCAGTCCGGCGCGGGTCGGCAGTATGTAAACCCTTCGCTGGGTCAACTCGACGGGACCGGCTTCCGGTCCCCTGGGAGGGAAAATCCAGTCGCCGATGCGGTCGCGAATCGACGGCGAGGACGAAGGGGCGGCGAGGCTGTGGTCAGTCGCGGCAGAGGGCTTAATTGTTCGCCTCGCCCTTGGGCTCAAGGGATCGCGACTTCTTCGAGCAGGCGTTGCGTCAAGTCCATTCCGGAAAGCGACGCGTAGCCATTTACTGGATGCAGACGATGACCCACTACGCTCGGCAGTACGGCCTGCAGGTCCTCCGGGATCACGTCGCGACGCCCGTCCATGAAGGCCCACGCCCGTGCAGCGTTCAAGAGGTACAGGCCTGCACGGGGACTGAGGCCGGTGACAAAATCAGCCGATCGGCGGGTGTAGGCGATCAGCGCCTGCAAGTAGTCGAGCAACGCGGGCGCAGTGAATACTTCTCGCGCCGTCTTCTGCAGTGCCGTTAGCTCCTGCGCGGAGATAACGGGAGCGAGGTCGACGATCATGTCCCTGCGCTCGCGGCCCTCCAGCAGCGCGCGCTCTGCTGCCGCGTCAGGATAACCGAGGTGGATGCGCATCAGGAATCTGTCCAGTTGCGACTCGGGCAGTGGAAACGTCCCGATCTGGTGCGACGGATTCTGCGTCGCGATCACGAAGAAAGGCTCGGGCAGCGGCCTGGTTTCGCCCTCGGTGGTCACTTGGTGCTCTTCCATCGCCTCCAGCAGCGCGCTCTGTGCCTTTGGAGTGGCGCGGTTGACTTCATCCGCCAGTATCACCTGAGAGAACACCGGACCCGGGTGGAACTTGAAGATGGAACTGTCGCGGTCGAAGACTGATACGCCGAGGATGTCCGCCGGGAGCAGATCACTGGTGAACTGGATGCGCTGAAAATCCAGGCCCAATGACCTCGCTAGTGCATGCGCCAGAGTCGTCTTGCCCACTCCGGGAAGATCCTCTATGAGCAGGTGACCGCGCCCAAGCAGACAGGCGAGCGTTAATCGGATCTGATGCTGCTTCCCGAGAATTATTCGGCTGATCTGGGCGATGACGGGTTCGATGTGATGGTGCATACGGTGCCGGACGCGGGTTGGCCAGCAGCGCCCGGTGAGTGCCGGATAATGCCGAAGTCTACAACACGAGGCCGCCCAGGCGGCGCCGAAGAGCGATGTGGCTGTTCCGACATACTGTCAAAGCCTGCGCCCGATACGCTGAGTCCGGGTCGCGCGCTACCCGGCACACGGGAGGGAGGCAAGAGCAGGGGACTCGCTGCCGCACACGCCTGGCCTAGGGCAATTGCGGATAGACAGTCCATTGCTCGAAGAACTAAGATCGGCCAAAGGGGTTCTCGGAAAGAAATGCCGACAGCGCTTCTGCGCCATGCCGACTGCAGGTTGCACGACATGGGCGCGCATCACCCAGAGAGCCCCTCCAGGCTGTCGGCGATCGAAGATCACCTTCTCGCCGTCGGCATCGTTCAGCATCTCTTGGAACGTGACGCCCCGCTCGCGCGTCGCGAGTCGGTAATCAGGGTCCACGAGGCCGACTATTTCGATGCCCTGGAGGCTTGCAGCCCGGCCCAGGGAATCGTCCATCTGGACCCCGACACGGCGATGTGCCCGCATTCCTGGCAGGCTGCCCTGCGAGCGGCAGGTGCCGTGGTGTCTGCCACCGACATGGTGATCACCGGGGAGGCGGAAAACGCGTTCTGCTGCGTGCGCCCGCCCGGGCATCACGCGGAACGGCGTCGGGCCATGGGATTCTGTTTCTTCAACAATGTGGCGATCGGCGCCGCACATGCGCTGGAGGTCCACGGACTGAGGCGGGTGGCGATCGTCGACTTCGACGTGCATCACGGCAACGGCACCGAGAACATCTTTCGCGACGACCCGCGGGTGATGATGGTGTCGACGTTCCAACACCCGTTCTATCCGTACAGCGGAGCGGAAGGACGCTCGGAGCGCATGATCAACGTGCCGCTGCCCGCCTACAGCGGCAGCCGCGAATTCCGCGAAGCTGTCGGCGAACAATGGTTGCCGGCACTCCGGAGTTTCGCTCCTCAGCTTGTCTTCGTGTCGGCCGGATTTGACGCCCACAGGGACGACGACATGGCGATGCTGAATCTGACCGAAACGGACTACGACTGGGTGACAAGGCAGATCCGTGACATTTCTCTGCGATCTGCGAAAGGCCGCATCGTGTCCACGCTCGAAGGCGGCTACGATCTGTCAGCCTTGGCGCGCAGTGTAGCTGCGCATCTGCGGGTTCTTGCCGGACTCGATATCTGAAACCGTCGACTTTTCCTCTTGTGAGGGCGGCCGCGCGCCTGATCCTGGCGCCTACCGGCTTGTTCTGCAAGTCAAATGCAGCACTTCATCTTGCGGTGTGCCTAAGGGATTTCGGAGTCCCGCTTAAGGCTCTCCCCGATAGTGGGAAGAGGGCCATGCCTCTATCTTGTTCCAGCGGCCAAATCCTTCTCAAAGTGAAAGTAATGTCTAGATTAAGAGTGTATATTGTTGATGATAATACATTTTTTTCAGTAGCAGCGACGCGATTTCTGTCTGACTTCTGCGCTGCGGAGGTGGTCGGGGTCGCCCGGTCTGCAGAGGACGCATTGCGCTGCCTTGAAGGTCTGCGGCCGGACCTTGTCTTGCTTGACCAGAACATGGCCGGGATGAGCGGACTCGAGGCCGCAGAGCGAATCATGCGCGGGCCGTGCGCGCCTTCGGTAGTAATCGTGAGCCTCAATGCGACTACCCAGCTACGCCAGGAAGCCTTGAAGGCGGGTTGCGAGGGACTGGTATCCAAGATCGATTTCACGGCTGAGATGCCGCCTTTGATCGAAGCGGTAAGTTCCCGCAGGCGTCACTCCAGTGGGGCGATGGACAGAAGAATCTTCCGCTGCGACAGTCACTGAGATCTTCAAGCAAAACCGGGGCGTTGCTGAGGGCCGACCATAGGCGAGGTGACGACAGCAGGGTGAGGCGTCTACAGGAGCAGAGCGGCTGCAACCGAGCGTCCCTCTGCCATCAGTATGTTGAAAGTACGGCAGGCGGCGCGGGTGTCCATCACTTCGAACGCGACGCTGGCTTCTATCAACGGGCGCAACGCCTCGGGCGGCGGAAACCTCAACGTCTCCCCGGTTCCGATGATCACGATTTCGACTCCGAGCGTGGCCAAGGTACCAATCGAAGCGGCACCGAGCGCCTGATCGCTGCTGGCGTTCCAGTTCTCGATTATCCGATCAGGCAGCACGATCAGGCTGTGCTCGTAACGAGCACGGCTCACGGTCACGTACCCGGCTCCGTAGCCGCTGATGGTGTTGCGGCCCTCGATATTGGTCAGATGCAGCTTCACCTGTAGCAGTCCTTGTGGTCCTTTCTTTGCGGTGCCGAAACGCTTCCGGTAGGATTATAGCTTTCAAGGGCTTAGGCTCAGGACTCACTGATAGAGATGAAGGAGTTCCCCCGCATCAAGCGGCTCCCGCCGTATGTCTTCAATATCACCGGCGAGCTAAAACAGGCAGCGCGAAGGCGTGGGGAGGACATTATCGACATGAGCATGGGCAACCCTGACGGGGTCACACCACCGCACATCGTCGATAAGCTGGTCGAAGCGGCAAGGCGTGGCGACACCCATGGCTACTCCGTGTCCAAGGGCATCCCGAGACTCCGGCGCGCGATCTGCAGTTGGTACCAGACCCGCTTCGGTGTAGAGCTCGATCCGGATTCGGAGGCCATCGTCACGATCGGGTCCAAGGAAGGCCTTGCGCACCTGATGCTTGCCACACTGGATCACGGCGACACGGTTCTGGTGCCCAACCCAAGTTATCCGATCCACATCTACGGCGCGGTCATCGCCGGTGCCGACATTCGGTCGGTGAGAATGACGCCAGGTGTCGATTTTTTTGAGGAGCTGCAGCGCGCGATTCGGGAGTCGATCCCCAAGCCGAAGATGATGATCCTCGGATTTCCCAGCAACCCAACCGCGAAATGCGTCGAGCTGGATTTCTTCGAGAAAGTCATCATGCTGGCAAGAGAGCACGGCATCCTTGTGGTCCACGATCTGGCCTATGCGGACATCTGCTTCGACGGCTGGCAGGCCCCTTCGATCATGCAGGTGCCAGGCGCGCGCCAGGTAGCGGTCGAATTCTTCACCATGAGCAAGAGCTATAACATGGCCGGCTGGCGGGTGGGCTTCATGGTGGGCAACAGAGAACTCGTATCGGCGCTGGCCCGCATCAAGAGTTACCACGACTACGGCACGTTCACCCCGATCCAGGTTGCGGCAATTACCGCATTGGAAGGTCCGCAGGAGTGTGTCGCCGAGATCCGAGCCAAGTACCAGAAGCGACGCGACGTACTGGTAAAGGGCCTGCACGAGGCCGGATGGAACGTCGAGGTGCCCAGGGCTTCGATGTATGTCTGGGCCGAGATCCCCGAGCCTTACCGGGCGGTAGGCTCCCTCGAGTTCGCCAAGAAGGTATTGCGGGAGGCCAAGGTGGCCGTCTCCCCCGGGGTTGGATTCGGCGAGTACGGAGACGATCACGTGCGCTTCGCAATGATCGAGAACGAAGCGCGCACGCGGCAGGCGATTCGAGGCATCAAGGAGATGTTCCGCAAGGATGGCCTGCTGGTGCCGCGTCTGGTTTCCGCCGGATGACCAGGGCCGGGAGTGGCCGGCCGATCCACGATGAATAGTGATGTGGTGCGGATTGTCCAGGTGACTGGACCCGATCGGGAGGTCGTTGCCCGTGAGCTGCTGGCAGGCGCCGAGCCAGTCCATCGCCAGCTTCGCCCCGGGGCTCCGACCGACTACGCGGCAAGGATGGGAGCGATTTTCCGCCAGGGCGGGGAGATGGTTGTCGCCATGAGGCGGGAGCGGGTTGTCGGGTTGGCGGTTTTCCGTGTGTTCGAGAATACGCATGCCGGCAGGCGCTTCTACGTCGACGACCTGGTAACCGACGAGACCCACCGTTCGTCGGGAATCGGCGCGGCTCTGCTGCGCTATCTCGAGGTCGAAGCAAGGGCGCGCGGCTGTGCCGCGGTGGAACTGGAATCGGGCTCGCAGCGTCTGGCGGCGCACCGCTTCTATTTTCGGGAAGGTTTCGTGATCACGGGTTTCTCGTTCAAGAAAGAGCTGAGATGAAGCCGATCCAGGTCGGCCTGCTCGGAATCGGCACTGTCGGTGGCGGAACCTTTTCGGTCCTGCGCCGCAACCGCGAGGAGATCAGTCGACGCGCAGGACGCGAGATCGTGGTCACGGTGGGCGCCGCCCGCAACCTCGACAGGGCGCGCAAGGTCGTCGGTCCAGAGGTCAGCCTGGTCAGCGATCCTTTCGAGTTGGTCCGCAGCACCGACATCGACATCGTGGTCGAACTGATCGGCGGCACCGGAGTGGCGAAAGATCTCGTGCTTGCGGCGATAGAAGCCGGGAAGCACGTGGTGACCGCGAACAAGGCTTTGCTGGCCAATCACGGTAACGAGATCTTCCGTGCTGCACAGAGGAAGGGGGTAATGGTTGCCTTTGAAGCCGCGGTCGGCGGCGGCGTTCCCATTATCAAGGCCCTTCGGGAGGGCCTGACAGCCAATCGTATCGAGTGGATCGGCGGGATCATCAACGGCACCACGAACTTCATTCTTAGCGAGATGCGGGACAAGGGCGCTGGGTTCGATGAGGTGCTCCAAGAGGCGCAGCGCCTCGGTTACGCAGAAGCCGATCCCACTTTCGACATCGAAGGCATCGATGCTGCCCACAAGCTCACCATAATGGCCGCGTTAGCCTTCGGAATCCCGATGCAGTTCGACAAGGTCTATACCGAAGGCATTTCCAAACTGACCCTGGAAGACATCCGTTACGCCGAGGAGTTCGGCTATCGGATAAAGCTCTTGGGCATCACCAAGCGCACGAGCGGCGGAATCGAGCTGCGGGTGCATCCGACGCTGATTCCCCGTCGCCGGCTGATCGCCAATGTGGAAGGTGCAATGAACGCGATCGTGGTCAAGGGTGACGCCGTCGGTCCAACGCTGTACTACGGTGCCGGAGCAGGCGCCGAGCCTACCGCCTCAGCAGTGGTCGCTGACCTAGTGGATGTGACCCGCATGCATACCGCCGACCCGCAGCATCGCGTGCCACATCTCGCATTCCGGGCGGACCGGCTGTCCGACACGCCCATCTTGCCGATGGCGGACGTCGAAACCTGCTATTACTTCCGGATGCGGGTGCTCGACAGGCCCGGTGTGCTCGCCGACATCACGCGGATCCTGGCCGATCTGTCGATCTCGATCGAAGCGATGCTGCAGCGTGAACCGCCCCAGGGCGAAGAACAGGTCGATATCACCATGCTCACCCACCGCACCCGTGAAGAAAACGTCAACCGCGCGATCGAGCGCATCGAGGCGCTACCGGTGCTGGCGGCGAAGATCATGCGAATCCGCATCGAGTCGCTCGACGGTAAGTAACAGGCGAACAGGACGTCGATATGACCGACCAATACAGTGGGCTGATCAACCGGTACCGGGACCGGCTTCCGGTCGGGCGCAACACGCCGGTCATTACGCTGAACGAAGGCAACACCCCGCTCATCGAACTGAAAAATCTGCCCGGCAAACTCGGGGGAGATGTTCGAATTTACTGCAAGTTTGAGGGATTGAACCCGACGGGTTCTTTCAAGGATCGCGGCATGACGATGGCGGTAACCAAGGCAGCCGAAACGGGCGCGCGCGCCATCATCTGCGCTTCAACCGGCAACACCTCTGCTGCGGCGGCGGCATACGCGGCGCGCGCAGGTATGACCTGCTTCGTGCTGATTCCCGAAGGCAAGATCGCGCTCGGCAAATTGTCTCAGGCGATGATGCACCGCTCAGTGGTGATCCAGATTCGTGGAAACTTCGACGACGGTATGAAATTGGTGCAGGAGGTGGCGAGTTCGATGCCTGTCAATATCGTCAACTCGATCAACCCTTACCGCCTGCAGGGCCAGAAGACTCTGGCCTTCGAGGTTATCGAGGCACTAGGCGATTCGCCGGACTATCACGCTTTGCCGGTGGGCAATGCCGGGAATATCTCGGCTCACTGGATGGGCTACAGCGAAGCGGTCGGTACCCGGACCGAGAGCGCACCACCGCTGCCCGAGGCGCAGCGCTACGCTATCGGCGGCCTGGCGAGCCGGCGGCCGATAATGCTGGGATACCAGGCGGCCGGCGCCGCTCCTTTTCTCAGGGGAGCAATGGTCGACGAACCGGAGACGGTAGCTACCGCGATCCGAATCGGGCACCCGGTGTCCTGGAAATACGCCTGGGCCGCAAAGATCGAATCAGGCGGCTGGTTCAACGAATGCAGCGACGAGGACATTCTCAAGGGCCAGAAACTGCTGGCGGAAAACGAGGGAATCTTCTGTGAGCCCGCCTCGGCAGCGTCGATAGCCGGTGTCATCAAGGATCTGGCTCGCGGAGTGATCGGTCGCGGCAGTACGATCGTATGCACCCTGACCGGACACGGGCTCAAAGACCCGGACACCGCCATCGCTCAGAGCAGCAAGCCCTTCGTGGTCGATGCCACACGTGCCGCGATCGAGCAACTCATAGGCAAGCATCTGCCCGGGTAGGGCAGAGCAGAGTGCTACAGCGCCAGGAAGCGCATCGACAAGTCGATCGCCTTGACGTCCTTTGTGAGGGCGCCAATCGAGATACGGTCGACCCCTGTCTCGGCAACCACCCGCAGGTTTTCCAGCGTGATTCCTCCCGAAGCCTCCAGCTCGGCCCGCCCGCGCGCAGTGTGAACGGCTTTTCGCAGTCCATCGGGGTCGAAGTTGTCCAGGAGAACCAGTTTGGCTCCGTGTTCAATCGCCAGCTCAAGGTCGGCAAGGTTTTCGACTTCGATCTGAATCGGCAATTCGCCGGCGAATCTTCGTGCTGCCGACATCGCCTCTGGGATCCCGCCCGCAGCTGCCACATGGTTCTCCTTGATCAGCACGCCGTCGTAGAGGCCCATCCGCTGGTTGTCGCCGCCGCCGATCTTGACCGCGTACTTCAGCGCACGGCGCAGTCCTGGCAGAGTCTTTCGGGTGTCCAGGATCCTAGCCTGCGTGCCTGATACCGCGTCCACGTAACGCCGCGTCTTGGTCGCGACGCCGGAGAGCAGCTGCAGAAAATTCAGTGCGCTGCGCTCTGCGGTGAGCAACGAGCGGGCCGGGCCTCGCACTTCGCAGATCGTGCCACCTGCGTTGAGCTGCGCCCCGTCCCCGACCTGCCATTGCACCTGTACCGCAGAATCAACCTGTCTGAACACCTCCTCGAACCACGCGCAGCCGCACAACACGGCGTCCTCCCGCGTGATGACTCTCGCGCGTGCCTGGCTGCCTACGGGCACCAGTTCAGCCGTCGGGTCTCCGTTGCCGACGTCCTCAGCCAGCGCTGCCGCCACGTTGTTTCTCACTTCGGATACCAGGTTCATCGCTTCCACCTGTGGTGCGGTGATTCTACTGCTGGCGTGAAGAGGGGGAGTTGATGCCGGCCCTGCGAGCGTGTCCTGTGGCATCGGGACAGTGCTTGGCGCCGGCGGCCACAGCGCGTAGTACTTGACAAACTATGCCATCAGCAGGAACAAGGAAACCGGGATGCTCGCGTATACCCGCGCTTGCCGGGCCGCACGGACGTTACAAAGATCATGGCTCAGGATCGAGAGGTACCTTTACAGTCACGGCGCCGCGCAACTGTCCGGTGTCATAGCCGACGGCATGGTCGTGGGGATACTCTCGCGCCAGGCGCTGCCTTACCGATTCCGGAACCGCTTCCGCCGATCCGTGGCAGGTCAGACACAGTGGCTGCACGGGGAGCGCCTTCATATAGCGGAGGTACCGGCCATGCGGTTCCAGCACCGTTTCCGAGTGCTCCAAGCGGTCTGGAGGCTCACCAGCCGCAACCGCGCGATCGAACCGCTGCAGCACCGCCTGCTCCCAGGCGTCGGGGGCTCCAAGCAGGGGGTTTCGCGCCCTAAGGCTGACACGGGCGATTCGCCACCCGGTCCGGCGTGAAAGTTCGGAAGCCAAGCTCGGCGCGGTTTCCCTGCAAATGGTAATGGCGCCATCGGGTCCGGAGACGGCAAGCTCCTGCCTTAGTGCCGCGCCAAGCTTCTGGACAAGCTCAGTTGCGGCCGCGCGTGCCTCACCGATGCGATCATCCTCCCCGGCCTCCAAGGCGGGCGAGGCAGTGCAGAGGATCAGGATCAGCAGGGCATGTCGGGTCACGGCTTGCGGTGGCAGGCTGTTCGCTGGCAACAATGTGCCAGCTTTGGCTGAAGCCGGCAACGCGTCCGGACGAGCCTTGACCGGCCTGGCTCGGATATCGGTTGAAATTGCTGAACCAACCCAAATCTACCCGGCAGAAAACCACCACGGGCGAGCACAATGCGTTTCGACAGATTCACGACCCGACTTCAACAGGCGCTGGCCGATGCCCAAGGTCAGGCTGTCGGTCGGGATAATTCCTACATCGAGCCGCAGCATCTGCTGGCGGCCTTGATCGAGCAGCAAGACGGCTCGACGGCCTCCCTTCTGGCAAGGGCCGGCGTCAACGTTCACGCCCTGCGCGAGTCCCTGCGCGGGGCGATCGAGCGGCTCCCCACGGTTGAGGGCCACGGTGGCGAGATAAGCGTCTCGCGTAACCTCGCCAACCTGCTGAACCTCACCGACAAGGAAGCGCAGAAACGCGGCGACCAATTCATTGCTTCGGAGCTTTTCCTGCTGGCGCTGCTGCAGGACAAAGGAGAAACGGGACGGCTCTTTAGGGAGCACGGTGCCGATCGCAAGTCGCTGGAGCAGGCGATCGAGGCGGTGCGCGGCGGACAGGGTGTAGCCAGCCAGGAGGCCGAGGGCAGCCGTGAGGCGCTGAAGAAATATACCCTCGATCTGACCGAGCGTGCCCGCCAGGGAAAGCTCGATCCGGTGATCGGTCGCGACGACGAGATTCGACGAGTCATCCAGATTCTCCAGCGAAGAACCAAGAACAATCCGGTTCTCATCGGTGAGCCGGGCGTGGGCAAGACCGCAATCGTCGAGGGTTTGACCCAGCGCATCGTCAACGGCGAGGTCCCGGATACGCTGAAGGACAAGTCTGTCCTCGTGCTGGACATGGCGGCGCTACTCGCTGGTGCAAAGTACCGCGGAGAGTTCGAGGAGCGTCTGAAGAGCGTATTGAAGGAAGTCGCTAAGGAGCAGGGGAGGATCGTCGTCTTCATCGACGAAATCCACACCATGGTCGGAGCCGGCAAGGCGGAAGGAGCGATTGATGCCGGCAATATGCTCAAACCGGCCCTTGCCAGGGGCGAGCTTCATTGCATCGGCGCCACCACGCTCGACGAATTCCGCAAGTACGTCGAGAAGGATGCGGCGCTCGAGCGGCGGTTTCAGAAAGTACTGGTCGGGGAGCCTGAGGTCGAGGATACGATCGCCATCCTGCGTGGGCTGCAGGAGAAGTACGAAGTCCACCACGGCGTCGAGATCACGGACCCGGCGATCGTCGCCGCGGCTGAGCTTTCCCATCGCTACATCACCGATCGTTTCCTGCCCGACAAGGCCATAGACCTTATCGACGAAGCGGCGGCCCGCATCAAGATGGAGATCGACTCCAAACCGGAGCAGATGGACCGGCTGGAAAGGCGCCTTATCCAGCTCAAGATCGAGCGCGAAGCAGTTCGCAAAGAAAGGGACGAAGCTTCGCAGAAGCGCCTGTCACTGATTGAAGATGAAATCAAGAAGCTCGAGCGGGAATATGCGGACCTCGACGAGATCTGGAAGGCTGAGAAGGCGCAAGTTCTCGGTTCCCAGCACATCAAGGAAGAGATTGAGAAGATCAAACTCGCCATGGAGGCCGCCAAGCGCAAGGGAGAGTGGCAGAAGGTATCCGAGCTGCAGTATGGTCGTCTGCCGCAGCTTGAATCCCAGCTGACGAAGGCGGAATCGAGCGGACAGAGAAAGGCTGCACTGCGCCTCTTGCGGACACAAGTCGGGGCCGAGGAGATCGCCGAAGTGGTGTCGCGCATGACCGGCATACCGGTATCGAAGATGATGCAAGGCGAGCGCGAAAAGCTGATCAAGATGGAACAGCGTCTGCACCAGCGCGTGGTGGGCCAGGATGAGGCGGTGCGACTCGTGGCCGACGCGATCCGTCGTTCCCGGGCGGGACTGGCGGATCCGAACCGCCCGTACGGCTCTTTCCTGTTTCTCGGCCCGACCGGTGTGGGCAAAACCGAGTTGTGCAAGGCGCTCGCGGAATTCTTGTTTGATTCACACGATCACCTGATCCGCATCGACATGTCCGAGTACATGGAGAAGCACTCGGTGTCCCGGTTGATCGGGGCCCCGCCCGGCTACGTCGGCTACGACGAAGGTGGCCAGCTGACCGAGCAAGTGCGCAGAAAGCCGTACTCCGTGATACTTTTCGACGAGGTGGAAAAGGCACACCCCGACGTGTTCAACGCCTTCCTGCAGGTGCTGGACGAAGGCAGGCTCACTGACGGCCAGGGCCGGACCGTGGATTTTAAGAACACGGTAATTGTCATGACCTCTAACCTCGGTTCGCAGCTGATCCAGTCCATGGCCGGCACGGAGTATGAAGCCGTCAAGGGTGCAGTCATGGCAGAGGTGAAGTCCCAGTTCCGGCCCGAATTCGTCAACCGGATCGACGAGGTGGTGGTATTCCACGCGCTTGATGAAAGGCACATAAAGTCGATCGCCAGGATTCAGCTCGGATACCTGGAGAAGCGGCTCGCGGCTCTCGAAATGAGGCTTGAAGTAGAAGATTCGGTACTGGCGGAGCTTGCCAGGGACGGCTTCGACCCGGTATATGGTGCCCGGCCGCTCAAACGGGCGATTCAGCACTTGATCGAGAACCCGCTGGCGCGGGAAATACTGGAGGGCAAGTTCACACCAAAGGGTACGATTCGGGTCTCACTGTCCGATATGAAGATACGCTTCACACCGGGATCCGCGTCCGAAGTGCCGCGAGCGGTTGCGGCGCAGTAGATTCCACCGCCGCTTTTCGCGGATAATCACGGCGGAAGAACCCGTCGGGTTCTGCCATAAGTGCCGCCTGAGGACGCGAGGCTGAAATCAAGGGTGGCTAAGACTCGGCCCATGATGACCACCGAAATTCCGACCGAAGCGCCGTCCGAGCCGCTCGCCCGCTACCGAGGATCGGACATCCTTGAGCTTCCGAGCGATCTGTACATTCCACCGGACGCGCTGCGTGTTTTCCTTGATGCGTTCGAGGGACCTCTTGACCTCCTCTTATATCTGATCCGGAGGCATAACCTTGACGTGCTGGACATACCCATGGCTGAACTGACTCGCCAGTACATGGAGTATGTAGAGATGATGCGGACGAAGCAGCTCGAGTTGGCAGCGGAGTACCTGCTCATGGCCGCGCTGCTGATTGAGATTAAATCAAGGATGCTGCTGCCCAAACCTACTCAGGCAGTCGACGAGGAGGATCCGCGCGCTGAACTCGTAAGACGGCTCCTCGAATACGAGCGTATGAAGGTCGCCGCTCAGAAATTGAACGAATTGCCACAGGCAGGCCGTGATTTCGCGGTGGCGCAGGCCTGGGTCGAGCACGCTGCGGACAGGGAACTGCCCGGTGTCGGACCGGAAGATCTGAGGGCAGCATGGATGGCGCTTTTGGCGCGTGCCCGGGTGCATCGGCATCATCGAATCACCCGTGAGGAGCTGTCCGTGCGGGAACATATGAGCATGGTATTACGGCGACTGCAGACACTGCGGTTCGTGCGATTCGAGGATCTTTTCGAGCCCTCTCATGGCATTGCTGTGCTGGTCGTGACTTTTCTTGCGATTCTCGAACTCGCGCGCGAAAGCCTGGTTCAGGTGTCTCAGCAGGGCGTGTTCTCCCCGATATACGTGAAACTCAATCATGGACTTGCAGCAGTCTGAACTGGCGCGCATAAAGCATGTCATCGAGGCGGCATTGCTGGCGAGCCCCGAGCCCGTTCCTGTCGTTGACTTGCGTCGCCTGTTCGAGCAGGACTACGGTGCAGACATCATCGAAGTTGCTCTGAAGGAGTTGCAGTCGGAGTGGGCTGACCGTGGAGTGCAACTTGCCAGAGTGGCATCCGGCTGGCGTTTCCAGATACGAGCGGAATATCAGCAACACCTTGACCGGCTTAATCCCCAGAAACCTCCGAGGTATTCTCGGGCGGTCCTGGAGACATTGGCGATTATTGCTTATCGTCAACCGGTTACGCGCGGGGATATCGAGGAGATCAGGGGCGTTACGGTGTCTTCGAATATCCTCAAAGTGCTTGAGGCACGCGGCTGGGTGGACGTTGTCGGACACAAGGAGACACCAGGCCGGCCGGCGCTGTACTCAACGACCAGGGGTTTCCTTGACGATCTTGGGTTGCGATCGCTCGCCGAGTTACCGAGCTTGGAAGATCTGGGCTCGCTTGTGACGCATGAGGCTGGCTCCGGTGAAGGTCCGCGTCCCGGGCAGGATCTCGACAGTGGGATCGAAGCAACCAGGCCGCTATCCGCATCGGCTCGAACCCAGGCCGTACACTAGCTCCTGTAAAACTTTAAAAGAAAACTATATTTTGCTGATTTAAAAATATTTAATGAAAGCCATCTTGGTGGCTAACCCTAAAGGCGGGGCGGGCAAGACCACGATTGCTACGAACTTGGCGGGTGCGCTTGCCGTGAGTCGCAAGCGAGTAGTGTTGTGGGATCTGGATCGTCAGCAGTCCGCGCTGAACTGGCTCGAGATTCGCCCAAGCGACCGGCCGGCGATCGATCGACTGGATGCCGGAGACTCTGGTCATGGCCCGACTCGGCGCTGCGACTGGTTGATCCTCGATTCGCCGGCCGGGTTGCACGGCAAGAACCTCAGTCACGCCTTAAAGCTAGCACATAAAGTACTCGTGCCCGTGCAGCCGTCGGTATTCGACATGGCAGCAACCAGTTCCTTTCTGCAGGTGCTGCTTGAAGAGAAGGTCGTTCGCAAACAGAGAGCCTATGTCGGGATCGTAGGAATGCGTGTCGACCCGAGAACGCGAGCCGCATCTACCTTGGAAGCGTTCTTGAGGCAGTATGATCTTCCGGTACTGACTTACCTCCGGGACACGCAAGTGTATGTAAACGCGGCGTTCAACGGTCTCAGTATCTTCGACCTTCCAGAGTACGTAAACCATCGTGACGTCGAGCAATGGCAACCACTTCTCGAGTGGGTTGATGGTGGTTAAGTATTCGTTTCATTGACGATCTTGCGCTTGGGTTGCTAAAATCGCCCCTCTCTACGGTCGCGGGGTGGAGCAGTCTGGCAGCTCGTCGGGCTCATAACCCGAAGGTCATAGGTTCAAATCCTATCCCCGCAACCAAACTTTTCCCGCTCTTTAACAATTTGGACAGCCGAAGCGTGTGGGTGCTTTGGGTATTGGGTGTTTTAGCTGGGTGGTTGAGTTTGAGGCTTAATCGAGCCGAACCTGCTTGTAAGGAGGTACTTGGCGCC